>MDTG01147223.1_pt1 | contig 118799 bp, 120 predicted proteins | sample 811421 | NCBI WGS metagenome assembly MDTG01 (sample SAMN05326645, study PRJNA326480) | marine metagenome | isolation source: seawater | place: Pacific Ocean: South East | collected 2011
CACGGGTACCCTGGGCAATAAACAGGGGTTTGCTTAGCTGCTGCAGATGATCGGTGCGCAGATTGTCCGGTTTACCGGGCGGGTGGAACGGGTAACCCAGACATCCACAGCCTTTAACAAATGGAGACTCCTGTGTCTGCGCCAGCACAGAAGCAACCCGCCCGCCCATGGATTTACCACCAATCACACAGGGGCGACCGAGCAGATTCACCAGCTGTTCATAATCTTCCAGCAGTGCCGGCAGACGGTTTGGCGGACGCTTTTTACCATCTTCTTTGTTCATTTCCATATACGGGAAATTGAAGCGCACCACACAGATGCCCCGTTCCGCCAGCAGCTCGGCCATATTGACCATAAACTCACTGTCACTGGGAGCTCCGGCACCGTGGGCCAGAATAAACAACGGACCGTTATCTGGCCCGTTCTGTACAAATTTTTTACTCATGTCTTGTCTTACTCCCGGGATGTTCCGCTCTTTCGTCCCACTGCTTAAATAGTCAGTCCTGTATTTTGTCCTTCTTGCGCTATATCAAGATCAGCCAATGTCGTTTCCTTATGATTTGCCAGAACGCTAAAAGGATTAACTGAGGTTCATTCTTTGCTGCGCGAAGGTTATGGGAATCTGCCGGTCCTGACCAGACCTTGATGAGAGTCATTCTTATCCAGACCTCCATAACTTGATAAAAAGCAGGTTAACCTGCTGTAAAATCAGGTGTTTTTAGCGTGTCGGATTGCAAACAGCACTCCCAGACACCATAATTGCGCCGATTTTTTTAACCCTCAATCCCGCTGTTAAATGGAATCTGATCATGAGCACAGCATTTGACCATCCCGAGTACAACTACAAGGTGGTAAGACAATTTGCCATCATGACTGTTGTTTGGGGCATTGTTGGCATGGCAGTCGGTGTTTTAATCGCTGCTCAGCTGGCATGGCCTGCTTTAAACTTTGACCTGCCATGGCTGTCGTTCGGGCGTCTGCGTCCGTTGCACACCAACGCGGTTATTTATGCCTTCGGTGGCTGCGCACTGTTCGCCACTTCTTACTACATTGTGCAGCGTACCTGTCGCACGCGTCTGTTCTCAGACACCCTGGCAAGCTTCACCTTCTGGGGCTGGCAGGTGATCATTCTCGGAGCTGCGATCACGCTGCCTCTGGGTCTGACCTCTGCGAAAGAATACGCTGAACTGGAATGGCCACTGGATATTCTGGTTGCTCTGGTCTGGGTTGCCTATGTTGTGAACTACCTGGGTACCATTGCTATCCGTAAGGAAAGCCACATCTACGTTGCCAACTGGTTCTTCGCCGCGTTCATGATCATGATCGCCATCCTGTACATTGGTAACAACCTGGAAGTACCGGTTTCTCTGACCAAGTCTTACTCCATCTGGCCGGGCACTATCGATGCCATGATCCAGTGGTGGTGGGGCCATAACGCGGTAGGTTTCTTCCTGACAGCGGGCTTCCTGGGGATTATGTACTACTTCGTGCCTAAGCAGGCTGGCCGTCCGGTTTACTCTTACCGTCTGTCCATCGTGCACTTCTGGGCGCTGATTTCTATCTACGTATGGGCTGGTGGTCACCACCTGCACTACTCTGCTCTGCCTGACTGGGCACAGACTGCGGGTATGGTTATGTCTCTGATCCTGCTGGCTCCGTCCTGGGGCGGTATGATCAACGGTATGATGACGCTGTCCGGTGCATGGCACAAACTGCGTAACGACCCTATTCTGCGTTTCCTGGTGGTATCTCTGTCCTTCTACGGTATGTCTACCTTCGAAGGCCCGATGATGTCTATCAAGACTGTTAACGCGCTGTCTCACAACACTGACTGGACCATTGGTCACGTACACTCCGGCGCTCTGGGCTGGGTTGCTATGGTATCTATCGGTGCTCTGTATCACCTGATTCCTATCCTGTTCAGCCGCCGTCCTGGCGAGATGTACTCCATCAAGCTGATCAACACGCACTTCTGGCTGGCGACTATCGGTACCGTACTGTACATCGCTTCCATGTGGGTGAACGGCATCATGCAGGGTCTGATGTGGCGTGCGGTTAACGCTGACGGCACCCTGACTTACAGCTTCGTTGAATCTGTTGAAGCCTCTCATCCTGGTTATGTTGTCCGTGTACTGGGTGGTGCTCTGTTCCTGCTGGGTATGCTGCTGATGGCATACAACGTGTACAAAACTGTCCGCGCAGGCAAAACAGAACCACAAAGCACTGCAGCAGCTCAGGCGTAAGGAGTCGGGAAGATGATTACACACGATAATATTGAAAGAAGCCTGCCTCTGATGGTGATCATGATTGTGATCGCTCTGAGCTGGGGTGGCATGGTAGAAATCGTTCCTCTGTTCTTCCACGAAGACACCACAGAGGCGGTCGATGGCCTGGAGCCATACACTGCCCTGCAACTGGAAGGCCGTGACATCTACATCCGTGAAGGTTGCCACGTATGTCACACTCAGATGGTTCGTCCTTTCCGTGCTGAAACCGAACGTTACGGACCTTACTCTGTATCCGGTGAAAGCGTTTACGAACACCCGTTCCTGTGGGGTTCCAAGCGTACTGGTCCGGATCTGGCCCGTCTCGGCGGTCGTTATTCCGACGAATGGCATCGCGCTCACCTGTACAACCCACGTGACGTTGTACCTGAGTCCATCATGCCGTCTTATCCATGGCTGTTTGAAGACAAAGTTGATGGTCGTCTGACACCTAAGAAGATGGAAGCTCTGCGTATGGTCGGCGTACCTTACACAGACGAAGACATCGAAGGTGCTAAAGACGCCGTTGACGGCAAGCCTGAAATCGAAGCTCTGGTTGCTTACTTACAGCACCTGGGCACAGTGATCACTAAACGGTAATCCCATGGATATTAACGACGTGCGCGGTCTGGGCAGCGTATTCGCCCTCATAGCTTTCTCGGCAATCATCTGGTGGGCCTATGGCTCCAGCCGCAAAAAGCGCTTTGACGACGATGCTCATATCCCATTCCGCGATGAAGAAAGCGGCAATGGATCGCACGGCGATAAAGATCGGAGTAATTAATTATGTTAAGTACTTTCTGGCAAGTATGGATCGCAGTGATCACACTGGGTTCCATCATCGGCTGCGGTGTGCTGATCCAGTACACCAGCCGTGGCATGCGTAAAGAAGAAACTGACCAGACGACTGGTCACAACTATGACGGTATTCAGGAATACGATAACCCGCTGCCACGCTGGTGGGTATTCATGTTCTGGGGCACCATCATTTTCGGTATCGCCTACCTGGGCGTTTATGGCTTCGGTAACTTCAAAGGTTTCCTGACAGTTGAAGTTGACGGTGAACAGGTTACCTGGACGTCCACTAACCAGTGGAAAGCAGAAGTTCAGGCGTTCGAAGAGACTATCCAGCCTCTGTATGATGAATATTCAGCCACCCCTGTGACTGAACTGATTCACAACGAAGAAGCTCTGCAGTCTGGTCAGCGTCTGTTCAAAAGTAACTGTTCTGTCTGCCACGGCTCCAACGCCAAAGGTGCACAGGGCTTCCCGAACCTGACTGATAACGACTGGCTGTATGGCGGTTCTCCGGAAACCATCAAACAGACCATTACCATGGGTCGTAAAGGCGCTATGCCGGCCTGGGGTGCGGTTCTGGGTGAAGAAGGTACGGCCAATATGGTTGAGTACGTTCGCAGCCTGTCTGGCCTGAAGCATGATGAAGCTATGGCTGAAGCCGCTGCGCCTCAGTTCCAGCAGATCTGTGCAGCTTGTCATAAGCCTGATGGCACTGGCATGCAGGCGCTGGGCGCACCTAACCTGACCGATGATGTATGGCTGTATGGCGGTTCCAGTAAACAGATCGCTTTCACCCTGAAAAACGGTCGTAATGGTAATATGCCTGCACACGCAGAAATTCTCGGCAACAATGCTGATGCCAAGATTCACCTGCTGACCACTTACGTTTATTCTCTGTCTAATGAGTAATAACTGAGTCGTCTGGCAAGACCCTGCAAATCATTCCGATTTACGGGGTTGAGCTAAGGCAATAAAACCTGAAAAAAGCGGCTCTCAGCCGCTTTTTTCATTATGGCTCTATAAAACTGTCTATATAATTGAGCCGTTATATAGAGCGCTGCTGAGCCCCTGATCGAGCCGGTTAAATAAAGCGCCGTTTTGCACTCTCAACCAAGGTGATTTGCCGTTATGAGTAATATTCCGGTCAAAAACGTCGAACCCAACGACCCTCAACCCAAAAGCATGTACGAAAAGCGTAAAAAGATTTACGTGCGTGAAATTCAGGGGGTATTCCAGCGTTTGAGAACCTGGACTCTGTGGGCCCTGATGCTCGGCTACTTCGGTACCGCATGGCTCAACTGGGAAGGCCGCCAGGCCGTTCTGTTCGACCTCCCCGCCCGCCAGTTTCATATCCTGGGGATTACATTCTGGCCACAGGACTTTATGTTGCTGTCCTGGTTACTGATTATTTCTGCCTTTGGTCTGTTTACGGTCACTAACATGGCTGGCCGTATCTGGTGTGGTTATACCTGCCCGCAGTCTGCCTGGTCTTTTATCTTTATGTGGATCGAAGAAAAAACCGAAGGCAGCCGTAACGCGCGGATTAAACTGGACAAGGCTGAGATGTCGGCCACCAAGCTGCGCAAAAAAGCCATTAAACATATTCTCTGGTTGCTGGTCGCTTTCTGGACCGGTGTAACCTTCGTGGGCTATTTCACGCCTATCCGTGAATTAATTCCCGATTTATTTCAGATGGCCGCCAATCACTGGGCTTATATCTGGATTGGTATCTTTACCGTACTGACTTATCTGAACGCTGGCTGGATGCGTGAGCAGGTGTGTATTTATATGTGCCCTTACGCCCGCTTCCAGTCGGTAATGTACGACCGCGATACACTGGCCGTTTCTTACGACTACAACCGTGGTGAACCGCGTGGTAAACGCAGCAAAAAAGCAGAAGACGCGGAAGACCAGAATAAACTGGGTGACTGTATTGACTGCTCGCTGTGCGTGCAGGTGTGTCCGACCGGTATTGATATCCGCGATGGCATGCAATATCAGTGTATCGGCTGTGCCCTGTGTGTGGATGCCTGTGACTCCATCATGGAAAAAATCGGCAAACCGAAAGGTCTGGTGCGCTACACCACCGAAAATGAGCTGGAAGGTCAGAAAACTCATTTCTTCCGCCCACGCCTGATTGGCTACGCAGCGGTTATGCTGGTGATGCTCAGTGCCTTTACCTATGCCCTGACCACCCGTACCGGTTTCCGTCTGGATATTGAACGCGACCGTGGTGCGCTGTATCAATGGACGGTGAACGATACCATTACTAACTCATACACCGTGAAGCTGATGAACATGTCGCAGAACGACCGTGAATATCTGCTGACGCTGGACGCGCCGGAAGGGATCGGTATGGATGCAGACGAACATCAGTATCTGGCGGTGAATGAATTAAAAGAAGTACTGGTGACGCTGGAAATGGACCCTGAAATCGCCGACGTTAAAACCACTAAAGTTGATGTGGAATTTGTTGTCAGCGATGCCGAAACCGGCGAAGAAATTGAACGCGAAGAAACCCGCTTTATTGCGCCGCGTCAGTAAAGCATAACACCAGCCGGTTGAATCAGAACTTCTGACAAAACCTGACTGGAGACTGGCCGCCCAAGTGGTTACACTTGGGCGGTTTTTTATTTGCCTGACAGGTTAACCATTATGAAATCCCAGGAACCCCAGAGCCGTTGGTACAAAGAGCCCATGTTTTATCTGGTTGCCGGCATTCCCCTGCTGGCCATTGGCTGGGGTGTCGTGATGCTGAATCTGGCCATGTCCGGCGAAGACTCCCTGGTGTCCGACAGTTATTACAAAGACGGCGTCAGTTATACCGAAAACCAGGAAGTGCATGAGGCCGCTGAGCGTTTACAGGTAACCGGTGATCTGGTGTTTAACACTGATGAAATCCACCTCGATCTGGGTGGCTATTTCGATGAATATCCGAATACCCTGAACCTGCAGCTGATTCATCCGACCCTGGAAAAACGGGACGTCACTGTGCTGTTGCAGCGTCTGCCATCCGGCCAGTATGCCGGCGTCAATGAAATCGAACTGCCGGAACGCCGCCATATCTGGCTGGAAAGCCCGGAACAGGGCTGGCGTGTGGACACCACCGTATTGATTGAACCCGGTCAAGTTGTTCATCTGCAGGCCAAATGACATCCACAGCACACGACGACCTCTGCTTCCACTGTGGTGAACCCGGTGCTGATGGTGAACGCTGGTCAGTGGTTATTGACGGCCAGCCACGGGCAATGTGCTGCCCGGGCTGTAAAGCCATTGCCGAAACTATTGTCGCCAGCGGCCTGAAAGACTACTACAAACACCGCACCGAACTGCCGGAGCTGACCCCGGCGGAATTCGATGACAACGATCTGACCGCGCGGGAATCCCTGACACTGTACGACAGTGAAGCCCTGCAGCGCCGCTTCGTCGCGCGCCTGGGTGAGGACCGGAATCAGGCAGAAGCCACCTTTATCATCGACGGCATCAGTTGCGCCGCCTGCGCCTGGCTGATTGAACACAGAGTCGGGCAATTACCCGGCGTGACTCAGGCCGTACTCAATCTCTCTAATCACCGTCTGGTGGTGCGCTGGGAATATGACCGCATAGCAGCGTCTGCGATTGCCGAAGCCATTTACCGCCTGGGTTACAAAGCCTCCCCCTTCTCTGCCACCGAACAGGAAGAACAGCGCTCGCGGGAAGGCAAACAGGCCATCCGCCGCTTAGCCGTGGCCGGTATTGGCATGATGCAGGTGATGATGATTGCCGTGCCTCTGTATGTGGGGATGGCGGAACAATACGAATTCTTTATGCGCCTGGCTTCCATGGTGCTGACCCTGCCGGTGGTCCTGTACGGCGCCTATCCGTTTTTTCAGGCCGCGCTGCGTGATCTGCGTACCCGTCATCTGACCATGGATGTGCCGGTATCGCTGGCCATTTTTCTCGCCTTCTGTGCCAGTATCTGGAGCACTCTGAACCATGGTAAGGAAGTGTATTTTGATTCCGTCTGCATGTTCACTTTCTTCCTGCTGCTGGGCCGTTTCCTGGAAATGCGCGCCCGCCACCGCATGGGCAAAGCCGGCAACAATCTGATGACCCTGCTGCCCAATGTGGCCCTGAAAGTCAGCGACGACGGCAGCGAAGACGTTATTGCCAGCGAGGATATCCGTGTCGGCGATATTCTGCGCCTCAAGCCCGGCCACGCCATTCCGGCAGACGGCATCGTACTGGAAGGCCGCAGTTCCGTGGATGAAGCGGCACTGACCGGCGAATCCCTGCCGATCCGCAAGGAAAGCGGCAGCCCCCTGATTGGTGGCACGTACAACGTCGAAAGCCCGCTGCTGATGAAAGTCACGGCCACCGGCGCCGAGGCTCAGCTGTCCACCATTATGCGCCTGATGGACCGTGCCCAGCAGGAAAAACCCCGCATCGCCCTGCTCGCCGACACCGTCGCCAGCCGCTTTGTGCTGGCAGTGCTGATTATCTCCGCCTCGGTGTTTGGCTACTGGTGGTTTGCCGGCCATAGCGATGCATTTTTTATTGCCCTCAGTGTACTGGTTGTTACCTGCCCCTGTGCCCTGTCACTGGCAACGCCCACGGCCCTGACGGCTGCCACCGCCACCCTGCGCGAACGCGGCCTGTTAATCAGTAAAGGCCATGTACTGGAAGTACTGAATCAGGTAAACCGTGTGGTGTTTGATAAAACCGGCACCCTGACTCAGGGACGCCTGACGCTGGAAGACATAGTGCCGCTGGCGGACATCGGCAAAGACGAGCTGGAAGCGTTGGCCGCCGGACTGGAAAGGCATTCAACGCATCCCATAGCCCGGGCGTTCCGCCGTACGGACTATGCCGGTGTCACTCAGGTAGAACAGATTCCCGGCCAGGGCGTGGTGGGGTTATGGCAGTCTCAGTCTCTGCGTCTGGGGCGCGCCGATTTTGCCTGGCCGGACAATACGCCGGCAGAACCCGGGCGGACGCACAGCGGCCAGTGGCTGTTGTTAGCCAATGATGAACAGCCACTGGGCTGGTTCCGTCTGGATGACAGTGTGCGGCGCAATGCCCGGCAACTGATTGATGGCCTGAAAGCACGGCACATTCAGGTCTCACTGTTAACCGGTGATCCGGGCGATGCCGGCCCCCGTCTGGCACAACAGCTGGGCATTGACGATATCCGCTCGGGCGTATCGCCGGAAGACAAACTCGCAGCCGTACGTGCGTGGCAACAACAGGGCGAGGTCGTGATGATGGTGGGTGATGGCATCAATGATGTGCCTGTGCTGGCCGGTGCGGATATCGCCCTGGCCGTCAACGAAGCCTCAGACCTGGCCAAAACCAATGCCGATGCCATGCTCACCAACGGCCGTCTGGAAACCTTGCTGACCGCACTGGATGGCGCCGTCAAAACCCGCCGTATAATCATTCAGAACATCGGCTGGGCTTTGCTGTACAATCTGGTGGCACTTCCGGTCGCCGCCGCAGGCTATGTTCCGCCATGGGCGGCAGCCATCGGCATGTCGCTGAGTTCGCTGCTGGTGGTAACCAATGCACTTCGCCTTACGCGCCTGCCCGGCGCACGCCAAGAGAATTGATGTATGGATATTATTTACGCCCTGGTTCCGCTATCCATTCTGCTGATCGGTATTGCCGTGCTGGTCTTTTTCTGGGCGGTAAAAAATGGTCAGTTCGATGATATGGACTCACCGGCACACCGTATTCTGTTCGACGACGATGACCTGCCCACCTACCAGAATCCTGAACAGCAGAATCCGGAACAACAGAATTCAGAACCGAGAGAAAAGCGCACTCAGGAAGGTAAAACCACCTCTCCGGAACAACAGAGCGACACCAAACCGGACTGAGTATGACCGAACCCCTCTCTCTGCTGACCGCCCTCTTACTGGGTCTGTTTGGCTCCAGCCATTGTCTGGTGATGTGTGGTGGAATATCAGCCGCCATTGGCGCCCGCGCCGGTGAGCACCGGGTGCGCGCCGCGCTGTTATTTAACACTGGCCGGATATTCAGTTATGCCATCGCCGGGCTGATTGTGTCTTTGGCCGGTCTCTGGCTGGCGCAACAGAATGCCATTCTGATGCTGGTATTGCGCACGATTGCTGCTGTTATGCTCATTCTGATGGGACTCTATGTTGCACGCTGGTCAACGGTCCTGACACGGTTTGAGCAGGCCGGTAATCTGCTGTGGAAACGCCTGCAGCCGTTGACCGTGCGCTTTATGCAATCGCCCAAAGTGTCTGATCAATTAGTATTGGGCATGCTGTGGGGCTGGCTGCCCTGCGGGCTGGTCTACAGCACCCTGAGCTGGGTCGCAGCGAACGGCAACCCGGTCATGGGGCCGTTATCCATGCTGGCCTTTGGTGCCGGCACTCTGCCCGCGCTGTTTGCTTCCACGCTGGCCGGTACACTGGTCAGTGACCTGCTGGGAAATACCCATGTACGGCGCTTTGCCGGCCTGTTGCTGATCATTTACGGGATCTGGACCGGCTGGGTGGTATGGTTTCCGGCAGGACAGAATCCTTGACAGACGCGCCACTGGCAACGAATATTAGGCAACTTTAAGCTCTGTGACCCTCACACCCTCTGAGGCGCGTTGACAGGAATCTGCTATGAAACCAACACCTGCCGCTCATGCACCAATCCGGGGCACTCAACCACACTGCCAGACCTGTTCTCTGAATGCACTGTGCCTGCCCCTGTCCCTGAACGATTCGGATATGGAACGTCTGGATGACATCATCCGCCGTGGCCGTCCGATCCAGAAAGGGCAGCTGCTGTTTCAGCAGGGTGAGCCGTTCCAGTCCGTGTTCGCGGTACGTACCGGCGCGCTGAAAACCTATACGCTGGCCAGCAATGGTGAAGAACAGATTACCGGTTTTCACCTGGCCTCCGAACTGGTCGGCCTGGCCGGCTATGACAACGGCAACTACCCGCTGACCGCGAAAGCGCTGGAAACCACCACCGTATGCGAGATTCCGTTATCACAGCTGGAAAGCCTGGCTGACGATCTGCCGGACCTGCGCAAACAGCTGATGCGGACGATGGGCACAGAAATCCGTCATGACCAGAATATGATGCTGCTGCTGAGTAAAAAGAACGCAGAAGAGCGCGTTGCGTCCTTCCTGCTGGATATTTCCCAGCGCTATCACCGCCGTGGATTCTCTGCGACCCAGTTCCGCCTGCCGATGTCACGCGTGGATATCAGTAATTACCTCGGGCTGGCCGTAGAGACCATCAGCCGGGTATTTACCCGCTTCCAGAAAAATGGCCTGATTGAAACTCAGGGCAAAGAAGTGATCCTGCAGGATTCTGACACTCTGTTTGAACTGGCAGGCTTCAACGAAGAACACGAGTGCGAATTTCAGAACGAAGAATAAGCACCACTCATCGCCACCCGCAGCCGGATTATCCGGCCATCGGAAGCCATCAGGCCGGTCACTGACCGGCTTTTTTGTGCCCCTCTTCCACCAAGCTGGTATGGGATATGCAATAGTTCCTGTTAACAGAATGTGGTCCTGTCGACAGGGAATGACAGACCCACCGCGCCGTAAGCCGCTGTGTGCCACGTCCCTATCCATTGGTATAAAAAAACCACGGATAAAATATTCTGTTCTAAGCTGTCAGTAATATGACCTGTTGGCCGATTTGGCCCAGGGGAGGAAAAGACGATGGGAATCTGTGCAAAAGAGCTGTTGCGCTGGGTTATTGAGCCAACTCTGCAACGTATCGGCGTCACCACGCCCGGGGCGGCTCAGCTGTTACTGGCCACGGCCGCTCAGGAATCCGGTCTGGGCGCGCATATCCGTCCGGATGGCCAGCGTGGCCTGGGCATTTTTCAGATTCAGGGACTGACGCACCGCCATGTGTGGGATAATTATCTGGTTCACAACCCGGAGCTGGCCAGTACGGTACGGGGGTTGGCCAGCCAGCATGACTTTCTTAACCATCCCCATGCCGAACTGACCACCAATCTGTCGTACGCCACTGCGATTGCATGGCTGATTTACGCCCGTAACAGCGATTTTAACCTGCCTGCAGAGCCTGCCGCCGAAGATTTTGCGGTTTGCTGGAAACGTTTTTACCGTCCTAAAACCGATGTCAGCGCTGAAACCTTCTGTCACCACTACCGCACCCTGACCACAGACTGCGAGGCCGCCGCCTGAAGCGGTGGTTACACCAGTCAGCGCTCAGTTGTTGCCCTCACCGTTTGTCAGCTGTTGCCCAGTTTCTTCAGCTGATCAACGACGTCCACGTCCGAATCCATGCGTTGTAAGGCTTCCATCACCGAGCTGATATTGGCATGGTTTTCACGGATATTCTGCCCTGCCGTAATGGAAGAATTCAGCAGTTCATCCAGCTCGCTGCTCAGTGACTGACTGCTGTCGAGAATACCATTCAGGAAATCTTCTGTTTCGGTAATGGCTGACTGAATGGCGGCGGTTGAATCCGTCACCCCGGTAATGGTTTTTTCCGTTTTATTCAGGCTGTCCTGGGTGGTATGAGAAAGCTGACGCACTTCGTCAGCCACCACCGCAAAACCCCGCCCGGCATCGCCGGCTCTGGCCGCTTCAATGGCAGCATTCAGCGCCAGCAGGTTGGTCTGCTCAGCAATACCGGAAATCACGCTGAGGATCTTGAGCACTTCTTCAGAGCTGTCTTTCAGTTGATTGAGCGTACCGTGTAAATGCTGCCGGCCCTGTGTCTGGCTTTCAATATCTGCAGAAAACCCGGCAAAACGTGTCTTAATATCCTGCAATACTGTACCGGTCTGACTGGCATAACCGGAAACCTGATCGAAGTTAACAATAATGTTCTGCAACATATCCCGGTATTCGGAAAAATAACTCATCAGCGTGTTCTGCAGGTTCATAATGAGTTCGTTGCGGTTAATTTTCATATGCAGAAAATACTCACGGAAGCCGGCATACCGGACCGGGAAGTTATCGGCGTATTCATCGTGGAAGGCTACGCCGTCCGGTACGCGGAAGAAGGCGACCGACGTCAGCGTCTGATTCATGTGAACGCCCAGCAATTCACCGAAGGTAGAAAAACCGGCCACCGGAACATCGCCCAGTTTTTCCAGACCGTCCAGACTTTCACTGTTATTCAGACGGCGCAGAATACAGTCATTAGCAATCATGGCTAACGGCTGCCCCGGCTTACCCTGCATCATGTTCCGGAAGGCGGCAACCGTGCTGTCGACAAACCCCTGAGGCTCGGCAAGAATCAGTTCATCACCAAAATCCAGATCACAGAAAAAGGTGACACTTTTTTCACCGATATTAATGCTGGCCACGGAGCGGATAAATAACTCGCCACCGATATCAATGGCAAAGGTTTTTTTGCCCAGTGTGTCCTGCAGTGTTTCTGCACTGCAGCCCAGTTCATCACACAGAACATCCACAAACGGCACAATACGGAAATCTGACTTACGCACCACCGAGCGCACTGTGCGGGTATTAACGTCTGCGTCAGCAATGACAAACGACGTTTGTGTGCGCTTGAAGTTATGTGACTTCATAATGCCGTAACGGACATCCGGCTGTAATTTCATAAAGATAATCACAGCTTTATTGGTGGCCACACCATTGCCGTCATCCACCAGCGCCTGTTGAAAATCAAGCTTACCGCCCGCCGACCCGCCAATAAAATAACAGGGAAACTGACCACTGGCATACAGCGCCTGCATAAAGAAGTTTTCACTGGAGGACAGCCCGTCAAAAAAGGTCAGCGCCAGCGTATCCTGATAATTCACCGCAAAAGGTACGGATACTTTGCGGATTTCGGCGGTCATTTTTTCGATGCGCTGAGCACTGGTTAACTGCGGCTGACCGGCGCGTATATCCTCACAGTGCAAAGGGATAGCAGCCACCCGGATGTCGGCAATCATGTCAGCGCTGAAGCTCTGCAGGACAATGTTATCCCAGTCGCCTTCGGCGGCATGATAGAGAGTTTTCGCCTGGCAGGAGCTCAGCTCACCGGCGGTCATAACACCAACAACCTGCTCTGCAAAAGGCATCGCCTCACGTAATTTGCTCATCACCGCCCGGAAGTCCAGCCCCGGCGCTACAAATGCCATCACCAGCGGCGTTGACTGCTGGCCAAAGTCCAGTGTTTTTAATTGCTGTGCCGATATCTGCTGGCTGCTGATACTGCAGACTCTGACTGCCTCTGCGGCCTCGGCCGCGATATTTTTCTTCTTTGCCCGTGAAAACCAGCCCATGGGATAAATGCTCTTACCAGTGAATTCCCCAGAGTCTAGTTCACTGAAATGGCTGATAATTTTCTTACTTTCATACCAAAATCTCAGGTTGTCAGTTAAGTCGTACATTTTCTGAAAGACCACTGAAACGACTCAGATATCACCCTGTGCTGACGCATCCGGCTTTCTTGGGTAAAATGCGCGCCTTGATTCACCCTGGCAGGCTCTGCCGGCAAACCGGAACTGTTATGACCACTGATCCCGCTGCACGAAAAGAACGCACTGAATTCAACAAGCTGCAGAAGCGCCTGCGCCGTAATGTGGGCAAAGCTATTGAAGACTATCGCATGATTGAAGAAGGCGATAAGGTCATGGTGTGTCTGTCCGGTGGTAAAGACTCATACACCATGCTGGATATTCTGCTGGGGCTGCAGAAAAGCGCGCCGGTCCACTTTGATCTGGTGGCCGTGAATATGGATCAGAAGCAACCCGGCTTCCCGGAACACGTCTTACCGGAATACCTGAGCCAGCAGGGAGTCGAATATCACATTGTGGAAAAAGACACCTACAGCGTGGTGAAAGACATTATCCCGGAAGGCAAAACCACCTGTGGTCTGTGTTCCCGCCTGCGGCGCGGCACCCTGTACGGGTTCGCCGAGAGCATCGGCGCGAATAAAATCGCTCTGGGTCACCATCGTGATGACATCATTGAAACCCTGTTTCTGAATATGTTTCACGGCGGCAAACTGAAAGCCATGCCGCCCAAACTGCTCAGCGACGATCAGAAACACGTCCTGATCCGCCCTCTCGCTTACTGCAAAGAGAAAGATATAGAGCGCTTCGCCCAGGCCCGGGAGTTCCCGATTATTCCATGCAATCTGTGTGGTTCGCAGGAAAATCTGCAGCGTCAGAACATTAAAATGATGCTGGCACAATGGGAAAAAGAGCAGCCCGGGCGCTCAGAGAATATTTTTGCGGCGATCTGCAATATCGCCCCGTCACAGCTGGGCGATAAAGATCTGTTTGATTTTGAAACCCTGCAGGATAAACAGGAAAAGAGCCACCTGTTTACCCGCCTGGATGTGGTTCAGGTCGACTGATCCGGCGGCTACAGCCCGCCTTCCAGCAGGTGGGTGACGCCCAGTTTATAATCCCCCGGCCCTTTCAGAGTGAAGTCAAAGCGATAACGGCGCTCACTGGTAATGTCTTCACCAATGGCGCTGAGCTTACAGGCATGAGGGCCCAGCGTGGCAGCAGGCATCTCTATACGGACTTCATAGTCTTCTTCCAGCTCCTGTACCGGCACAGTGGACGTCGCCTGCGTCGGCGCACCGGCAATGCCGCGCCGTACCCATTGCAGATAGAGGCGGTGTCCGGTCAGGGCGTCGGTACGGATCAGGCGGATATACCCCTGTCCGGCTTTGGAACGCCACGGGCAGACCCGGCTGACGGCGTTAATTTCAACCGGTAACTTATATATCTGAGTCATGAGTTTGTCGTCAGCGGCGCCTGCGGGGCGGGCTATGACCAGCAGCATCAGCATCCATAAAGTGCACACTGGCTGTTTCAACAGAGCGCTGTGTCGCATCCGTACCTCCTGCAGGCATAAGTATGACGAATGACAATAAGCCTAGCAGAGCCTGACCCGGTTGCTGCCCTTCAGTGCCGCTTAATCGCGCTCTTCAAATACCGCCGTGGATGAACCGCCGGTGTCCCACTGCGGCGGCTGATATTGCACAGCCACAATCAGAAAGTCCTGCTTCCCTTTCGGCAGGGTAACAGTGACGTCATCGTCCACGGATTTGCCCATCAGTCCACGCGCCAGTGGCGCGTCCACACTGATATAACCGCGTTTCAGATCGATTTCGTCTTCTCCGACTATGCGGTAACGGTGCAGTACTTCATCCTCGTCTTCCAGCTCAATCCAGGCACCGAAATACACTTTGTTAACATCGGCAGGTAAACGGTCAACGACCGTAACGATTTCCAGCCGCTTTTTCAGAAAACGCAGGCGGCCATCAATCTGGCGCAGACGTTTCTTGCCATAGATATATTCGGCATTTTCAGAGCGGTCACCCTGCTTGGCCGCATCGGATACTTCCTGTGTGACTCTGGGACGCTCTTTGCGCCATAAAAAGTCGTATTCATCCTTCAGCGCCTGCTCCCCTTGCGGAGTAATCAGATGCGCGCGTTTCGGCAGTGGTTTTTTCTCGGTTTCAGCCATACTCAATCAATTATTACCTGTGTCGCCGCCGACGGCTGCGTCATGGAATCGCAACACTCAGCTGTCAGCTTAGGTGTCTGTCAGGTAACCAGGACCTGTTATACATTTATGATCCGCCGTGGTCTTACTGTTGCTTCCGGCAGTGCTTTGATACTGCTGGGGCTGATTATCACCCCGATGCCTATACCTCTGGGCATTATCCTTATCGTGTCAGGGCTGTCCATGCTGGTCAGCAGCCTGCCCTTTATGCGCCACCGCCTGCGTGAACTGCGCCGCCGCTATGGCAGCGTATCGCGCCGGCTGAATCAATCCAAACGCTATCTGCCCGGCTTTGCACGCCGCATGATCGAAGATACCGATCCCGGTGACTCCGCTCCCTGATGTTGGTTTTACCGTCATAAACGCCTAGGATTAGGTCATGCCCAATCTTAACCCGAGCGCCACAGAAACCAGCGGTAATCAGGATGCCTGTGACTTTTCAGCCCTGATCACCCTGCTTGATCACTACCTCAGTCAGGGAACCCGCGTCAGTGAATTTGACTTAATGCGCTGGCTGCAGGCACCGGAGCGCGCCATTTTCCGCAGCGATGCCCTGAGCGATCCGCTGACCCTGTTCCGCAGCCATTTTATTCTGATGCATTGCCTGTATCGTCTGCGCCGGCAGTGGCATGAGCAACAGAAAGGCGGGCTGGAGATATCCGCGCTTGCCATCTATCGCACGCCCTATCGCCCTCCCTGCCACACACCGGATACAGCGAACACTGACCGGGCGCCGGCACACCATGACAGCCTGGCCGCCTATTACCTCGACCTGAGCCAGCTCAACACCGGGCGCGAGGATGTGGAAAGCCTGCTGAGAAGCTTCTGGCAAAGCATGCTGCTACCGGACACTCAGCACCAGGATCTTGAACTGCTGGAACTTGAAGAGCCTGTTGACGCCCAACAGATTCGCCGACAATATCGCCGCCTGGCCATGCAGCATCACCCGGACCGTGGTGGCGATCAGGATTACTTCTGCCGCCTGCAGGCAGCCTTTCAACGACTGAAAACGCGGTATTCATGATAAAAAATCTGATCACTCTGTTATTTTTTCTGGGCACAGCCCAGGTAAACGCCCAACTGGTTATTCTGCAATATCACCATGTGGACGCCAGCACGCCCCCGGCCACCAGCATCAGCCCGGACGATTTCGCCAGTCACCTGCAACTGCTGGAAGATGAAGGAATGCAGATCGTCGATCTGGCCACCGCCATGCAGAAAATTCAGGCCGGTGAGAGCCTGCCGGATAAAGCCGTAGCCATCACCTTTGATGACGCTTACCGCTCGGTGTATGACACGGCCTGGCCCATGCTGAAAGAGCGCCAGTGGCCATTCACCGTGTTTGTGAATCCCGCCTTCGTTGATCAGCAATACAACAGCATTATGAGCTGGGACGAACTGAAAACATTGCAGGATGCCGGCAATGTGATCGCCAACCACTCCATGCACCACAAATATCTGATTGAGCGCCCGGCGGATATTCCGCTGAATGACTGGATGAACCAGGAAGTGGAAGCCGCAGAAACACGGCTGGAGGAAAAACTGGGCACCAGCCACCGCCTGCTGGCCTACCCTTATGGCGAATTTAATCTGGCAATGACCGCCTGGCTGAAAGATCATAATTATCTGGCGTTTGGGCAGCATTCCGGACCGGTAGGGAAAGTATCCCATATGCAGGCCATTCCGCGCTTTCCTGCCGCCGGAGTCTATGCCAATACCAAAACCCTGCGCACAAAACTCTACACCATGCCCTTTGCTGTCGGACCACAGCAGCTGCAGGAACCGGTACTGCCGGATGCCAGCCTGCCGGCGTTATCACTGACGATTCCGCTGCAGGATTTTTACGCTTCCCAGCTGCAGTGCTTCGCCAGTAGTGAAGGTAAAATAGCGACGGAAAAAGAAACACAAGCGGATGGCGGTCTTAAGGTGCGTACCCAGGCCAGCGAGCCCATGCCCGGCGGACGCAGCCGCTACAACTGTACGGCGCCCAGCAAAGCCCACAAGGGCTGGTATTACTGGTACTCACAGCTTTGGATCAATAAAAGCGTGGCCAACCGCTGAACCTGAGGCCACAAGGCTTCAGTAACGCAGCAGGCGGGAGAAATCTTTAAGTTCTTTTTCGCGCTGGCGCCAGTCGGGCAGACAGGTGGACATCAGCTGCTTAAAACCCGGTCCATGGTCAAAATGTTTCAGATGGCATAACTCGTGGACCACCACCAGCTCCAGCAGATGTTCCGGCATCTGCATCAGCGCCAGATTGAGGTTGATATAGCCTTTCTGTGACAGACTGCCCCAGCGGCTGCGCATTTTCTTAACCCGCAGAGTCGGCCGCTGCGCAGAAAACCCGGCAAACGCCGGCCACCAGCGTTCAATCATCCGCTGGTATTCGGTTTTCGCCGCGGCTCTGAGCCATGCATCCAGTGCGTTCTCACGCTCAGACTGCGACCAGGCCGGCGGAACCCACACCGCCTGATCCGTGACCAGAAACTCATCCAGAGCGCTGATTTCCCACGGCAGCTCACGCCCTCTGATGAATACCCCGGTCTGTTTCTGACTGTTCTGCTGCCGGAATTCCCGCCGCTGCTCCAGCAGCCAGGCTTCGTGTTTACGTACAAAAGTCAGCACTTCGTGCTTCGGACAGCCCAGCGGTATACGCAGGTCCACATCCCCTTCTCTGGTCAGCGCCAGACGCATGCTCTTACGGCGCATAGCGGAGACGCAGACGCGGATCTCTTCATTACCAAGGGGCAGAATAAATTCCTGCTTGCGGGAAGCTCGTGTGGTCACTAGGATTGGCACCAGTTTCAGGAGTGAAGAATGACAGACCTCAATAGTATCCCATCCCTCAGCGAAGACGAACTGGAAACCCTGGGCGTGATGCTCGAAGACGAAGCCGAACGTCAGGACAGTTTCGATTTTTTTGCCGTTCACGGCCTGATGACGGCACTGATTTCCGGCCCCGTCGACTTTGAACTGCAGCAGGTTATGGAAGCAGCCTTCGACGCTGAGACAGGTTTCAGCGCGGCTCAGAAGGCAGAGCTGGAGTCTCTGCTGATAAAACTGGCGAAGGAAATTCAGGCCTGGCTGGATTCCGGCCAGGACTTTCCGGTACCCGCGGATCTGACCCTGATGGACGACGAAGGCGAGCCACCGCTGGAAAGCTGGGCAATGGGCTATATGACCGCCGTATTACTGCAGGAGCAAGACTGGTACCGGCGCAACGAAGACGACGTTGCCCAGCATCTGTTTCCGATCATGTATGCTTCAGGTCTGTTTATGGATGAACCTGAGATGGCAGACATTGATGAAGACGTCGAATTGTCTGATCAGATGTGCGGCAATATTCCCGCCGCCGTGGTGGGACTGTATCTGCGTCTGCACGCGGAAAAATAATCCGCCACGCAGAAAAAATCCCGGCCAGGCCGGGATTTTTTGTGTCTGTATTCCGGTGTCTGTCGCAGCGCCTGTTCAGGATGCCTGCCGCACCCAGACCTCGACCCGGCGGTTTTTGGTTTTACCGTCATTCCCGGTCAGCGACGCCACCGGCAGATTATCGCCATAACCGACCGATGCCTGCGGATAAATGCCCTTACGCACTAACTCGCGACGTACAGCCATGGCACGCAGTTTTGACAGCAGATCTGAGCGCGCTTCGTCTTTTTTCTTATCACCAAAACCAACCAGAACCAGTTCCGCCTGCGGATGCTGATTGACATACCCCACCAGACGATCCAGATCACGCAGTGCTTTGTTATCCAGTTTGGCACTGCCTTCGTAAAAGCGGAAATTAATGGTCAGGCGTTTGGCGTCATCGGTGATTTCGCGGAAGTCCTGTGGTAATTCGGAGTAATATTCCGGTACCACGGCTTTCACTTCCTGCGAAATAAACCCGGTATCGGCGACGATTTTCTGGCCCTGATTTTCCGTCACGAACTGAATAAATTCGCTCACGTAGGGGTTGGCCGGGTTGTCATCGGTATACATATACAGACGCCGGGACAGAGCATAATCCTCAGTCGCCACCGTCAGTTTATTCGGTAACAGGGATTTCGCTGAACCATCCGATACCGACACCACTTTCGCCAGACGCACTGAAGAAAGACCAACAAAGCCAATGCCACCGGCATCCACGCTGACCGCATCCGACAGATCAGCATTGGATTCAAACCGTCTGGCGGAATCAATCAGCTGATGGGTTTTGCCTAACACCATGCCTTTAAAACTGTCCCAGGTACCGGATTTATCATCCCGTGCATACACATGAATGGGTCCCGGTACTCCACCCAGTTCTGACCAGTCGGTGTACCCCCCGGAAAAGATCTGTGCAATCTCCTCCACGCTGAGATCATTAACCGGATTATCCGGGTGAACAATGATCGCCAGACCATCAATGCCGACGATATGCTCACTGGCCGGGCTGCGCACATCGGTCATCCCCTGCAGCAGCACGGCTTCTTTTTCTTTGGCCGGACGCGACGCGGCGGCAATATCGGCAGTGCCGCTTTTAAGACCTTTAAACCCGGTACCCGACCCATGAGCAGCGACCTTGACGGATACCCGTTCCATCGTCCCTACCTGACCGGTAATCAGGGTTTCGTTTTCTTCTCCAGCAGGCGCACTGCGGATGTCAGTTGCCCCTTTGGCTCTGAGGTAGGCCTTCACCAGATTCGGGGCTAATTCGGCACCGATGGTGTTGGAACCGTGAATGGTCAGTATCCGGTTATCACCCGGCTTAAGATCATCAGAAAAAGGTGCCGGAGCAGCAACGGCCACCGCCGACGAAAACAAAAGAAGAAAAGTGAGAACGTGTTCGCGGATATTCATAATTACCGTAATCATTAGTTTCAATTGCGGCGAACTCTATGAAGGTTTTGTTACGGGAGAATGACAAGGCTGGTACAAAACAATGAATTATCCGTGGATTAGTCTCGCCGCAGGGTTAATCAGTATCTTTGATGTGGTTTATTTCTGTACGCTGGTAAACCGGCTGACGCACCATTTCGCGCATCTGTTTCAGTGTCTGGTAAGGGTTATCCACCACCACACTGTTGGCCAGCCACGCCGGAATACCACCGCCCGGTTCCGCGTGTACCTGATAGATGACTTTGACGACGCCGTCCGCACGGGGAATAAACTGCCACATGCCACGCATCTGACGGATGCGTAAAAAATCGTCGTTGGGGGGAAAGCTGTCCGGCTCAGCCTGCATATCAATGGTGACGATGCCGCTAGCCGGGTCCTGGGTCAGAATGCTGCGGAACACGCTGTCGCGGTCAGAAACCGGCCAGGGGGCATCGGTTACCATATAGAACAGCTTTTCATGGGCTGACTGGCGTTCGATCAGCTCCAGTGCGCGGCAATGATAAAGCCACTGAGGTGCTGCAGCATTATCTTCAATCAGTGCAACCAGAGGCCGCAGCCGGGAATGCAGGGTCATTTCACCGCGGAATTCTTTCAGGTCGGAACCGGCGATATCCCGGGTGTAGATCTGTATGTGGTGTTCATCATCGGACTGACGCAGCGTCCAGTCTTCTGCCGCCACACTGACTGACGGCGACATAAGCGCGAGCGCAAACACACAGATTAAAAACAGCTGATGCATAATCATTCTCTGAAACAACTGAGCGGAGAATGCCCGCCCCCGTAGCCGCTCTCAAGGTTCGCACAGGACAATCCACCCGCAAGGCCCGCTAAGAACCGGCGGATGTTGTGCTCAGTGTTTGCCCTGGCAATTGGGCGACGCCGGTACTTCCGCCTCCTGCCACTCGGATGGGGTATAGAGGTGCAGCGCCAGCGCGTGCACGGGGCCGGCCAGCTCGTCGGCCAGACGCTGATATACCGACTGATGGCGGGCGACGACCCGTTGTCCGTCAAAGGCTTCACTCACCAGCACCAGTTTAAAATGGGAATCTGTCGCCGGGCCCGCGTGCATATGGCTTTCGTTGATGAGTTCCAGATGCTGTGGGTTCAGATCCGCCAGTTTGGTTTTAATACTTTCTGCAATGGTCACGCTTTACTCCTCAACACGATGTAGCCATGCCGTCGTGTGTCTGTTGATCCGACAGGGCGTATGCGCCACTACTATAAAGCAGCCCAAAGCCATGGCAAAGCATCCATCGGCCGGGGCAACAATCTCACAAAGCGGTCACAGCTGAGCCGGCCTGCTATTGATGAAACCGCTGTAAGCCTATACAGTAGTCACCTTTCTGATCATTCACATTCACCCAACCGACGGAAGTTCATCATGCAGGATTTCGACACAACCAGCACACAGTCTCTGATCGACCGCTACTACGAAGAAGAAAAGGCGCAACGCGAGATAGAACAGACACTTGCCGCGCTGACCATGCGCCTGGATGCCAACGATCTGGCGATGCTGAATGTGATTGCCCGGCGCTTCCGCAAAACCCGTGATGAAGTGGCTCAGGAAGTGCTTTCCAATGCACTCATCGACCTGTTTGCCCGCCTTGAAGCCGGCGAGCGCAAGCTGATCGCCCGCGACGCTGACGACGCCGCCCGCGCCCTGGCCGATGAAATTGCCGAAGAAAACGGCGTCGCAAACGTGGATGTAAAGACCGGAGTGTGGGCTAACCACGATCGCCAGATCACTAAGCTGGAGCGTAAGAAAGCCAAAATGCAGGAACAGCAGGCGTCCGAAGCGAAGAAAGCTCAGGCCCGTTCAGGCGCAACAGAAACACCTGCACCAGCTGCGGCAGAAGCCAGCAATGAAGACTCTGATGCACAACAAAATGAGCAAAGCGTCACTAGTGCGGCCACAGAACAGGCGGAAGCGGAAGGCGTATCAGCGGAAACTCCGGCGCCGGCCACCGACGCGGCTGATGATCAGAACGAGCAGGACGAAGACACTAAGGTATCCATGTTTGGCGGCTGAAGGCGGCCAAGCGATTCAACAGGATGCAATCCAAGCCCGCTCAGCGGGCTTTTTTATGTCTGTGCGGTTACTTACGCCAGATTCTCAGTTCGCGGAACTCACCCGGACCGGCCTGCATCCAGATCACTTCCTGAGCATCTGAAAAAACAAACCGGTTGCCCAGCAGAAAGCCGGAACGGCGGCGCCCGGACACAGTGGCAGAAGCCTGACGCCCCTGCTTTTTTACGGTATCAGCAATGTCTTCAGGTAAGACATCCATACTTGTCTCCAATCCGATCACAATCACCCGATGCGGACACGGATGAGCTTAATCCGTCATTGTGACAGCTCTGTGTCGTGCGTTTGTCTGCCGCTGCCGGCACTGCCCGCGCGCAGTCACAGAGGGGCACTTGTACCTTTGCGCCCTTGCTTTACAATGTGCCGCCCTTTTAAACAGTCGTCAATCGGAAAGCGTCACTATGGCCATTCAGTGGTTCCCCGGACACATGAACAAAGCCCGTAAGAAGATCAGTGAGGCGATGCCCGGTATTGATCTGGTGGTCGAGGTTCTGGATGCGCGCCTGCCCTGGTCGAGCACCAATCCTCTGGTGGATGAGCTGCGCGGCGACAAAACCTGCATCAAAGTCCTTAATAAAGCGGACCTTGCCGATCCGGCGGTCACCCGCCAATGGGTGACGTATTTTGAACAGCAGCTGAATACCAAAGCCATGCCGCTGGTGGCAGAAGAGCGTCAGCAGGTGAAAAAACTGATTGCGCTGTGTAAACAGCTGGGAGCCGCCCGGCTGGAGAAGAAACAACCGGTGCGCATTATGATTATGGGCATTCCCAATGTTGGTAAATCGACCCTGATCAACGCGCTTGCCGGGCGTTACATCGCCAAAACCGGCAATGAACCGGCCGTCACCAAAGCCAACCAGATGATTGATCTGAAGAATGGTCTGGTGCTTTCCGATACGCCGGGAATTCTGTGGCCAAAATTCGAAAACGAACATTCCGGCTATCGCCTGGCTGCCAGTGGCGCAGTAAAAGATACCGCCATGGAATACACCGAAGTAGCGACCCATGCTCTGGACTACCTGCTGACGCATTACCCGGATCAGCTGTCCACACGCTTTAAACTGAAAGCCCTGCCAGCCTCAGCCAATGAGGCACTGGCTACCATTGCCGCCAAACGCGGCTGCCTGAAACCCGGTGGTGTCGCGGATCTGCACAAAGCCTCGGAACTGACCCTGCATGAACTGCGTGCCGGAAAAATCGGCCAGATAACACTGGAAGATCCACAGACGGTGGAGACGGAACTGGCCGCGCTGCAGGCGGCCCGCTCAGCGGAAGAAGAAGCGCATCAGCAGGACGAACGGAAGTAAACCTTCAGTTGCTGTCGCGGATGACGTCAAAGACCTGAGTGAAGGTGCTCCATTGCGGATCTTCATCGGCGACGATTTCAATCGGATACAGGCCACCATCGGTGGGAATCTGATCCAGCCCCTGCTGCAGCTGCTCCAGATCTTTGCAGTAAATCACCCACTGGTTCGTGCCATTATTGGTCAGCATCATGGTCACCACGGCGTTATCGCCGGTTTCCAGGTGGGTCTGCAGATGTTCATTAAAGACCAGAATCCGGCTTTGCTCCTGCAGGCCAGGGAAACCGGTATTGTCATCGATGCTTTCAGCGTTCCAGGCGATCTGAACACAGACCGGTAATTGGCCGGAATCTCTGGCGCTCTGCCAGTCTTCACGGTATTGAATGCTGATGGGTTTGTCGCGCAATGTACCGGTTGCCCGCACCCAGCGATTATTCGCCAGCATGGCCTTATTCCTTTTTGTTTGGATACATTCAGCCTAATATAAAATCGACCAAATGCAACGCAGGCCCGGGCCATATCGGCCCGGCAGGCGGCAAATTGACGTATTCAGAGCAGATTCAGCGGCAGTTTCAGGTAGGCAACGCCGTTATCTTCGGCTTCCGGCAGGGCTCCTGCACGGATATTGACCTGCAGAGACGGCAGGATCAGGCGTGGCATATCCAGCTGCGCATCACGTTCTGAGCGCATACGGATGAAGTCATCACGGCTGACGCTGTCTTTCATATGAATGTTGTTTTTACGCTGTTCTGCCACGGTGACAGACGAGACGATATCGCGTCCCTCCGGCGGATAATCGTGACACAGGTGAAGCACCACCTCATCGCCCAGCGCCATCAGCTTACGGACCGATTGCCAGAGTGTTTCAGCGTCACCGCCCGGGAAGTCACAGCGGGCGCTGCCCACGTCCGGTGCAAAGATGGTATCGCCGACAAAAACGTCCGAATCATTGACGATCAGACTGTGGCAGGCCGGTGTATGACCCGGGGTCGCCATCGCCCGGATGACGGTATCGCCCAGACGGATCTCTTCACCGTCCTGAATCAGAACATCAAACTGATGGCCATCGGGGAGAAAGCGCTCGCCTTCGTTAAAAATCTTTTTAAAGGTGCCCTGTACAGTGGTAATCGGTGAGCCGATGACGATTTTCGCCCGGGTACGGTGGCGGATGTAGTCTGCTGAGGTCAGGTGATCCGCATGAGCGTGGGTTTCCAAGACGTACACCAGTGACAGTCCATCCTGCTCAACTTTTTGCAGAATGTCGTCAATGAATGCCGTGGCGGTGCGTCCGGATTTCTGATCAAAGTCCAGCACCGGGTCAATCAGAGCTGCCTGACCGGTCGCGTCATCTGTTAACAGATGAGTGAAGGTGAAGGTATCTTCATGAAAGAAGCTCTGAATTTGATGGCTCATGGTTCCTCTCCTGCTATAACGTATAATGTGATTATATTAGAATATTCTTATTTAGCAATATTTGATATATACTATCAATATGTCAATGAATGAGATTGCCTATGTCCGATCAGGAATCCCTTCCACCGGCGGTGCAGGACTACGAAGCGCTGGACCAGCATCGCCAGGAGGCGGTGCGTCTGCTGAAAGCCCTGGCCAACGAACACCGGCTGAACATACTCTGTTGCCTGCGCCGCGGAGAAGTTTCTGTCAGCGAGCTGTCCAACTGCCTGCCGCTCAGTCAATCTGCCCTGTCCCAGCATCTGGCCTGGCTGCGCACCGAGCATCTGGTGCATACACGCCGCTGCGCACAGAATGTTTACTATCAGCTCAGTGACGACAAAGCTGATCGCATCATCCGGGTCCTTAACAGTCTTTATTGCAATGCCGGAGATATGCTCAATGAAAGCGCCAAATAACAGTACGGTTTGTATGGAGAGTGTGCCATTAACGCCGGCGGATGCCGACTACAAAAGTCCCGGGTGCGACGCTGTACCGCAACGGCATTCACGCTATGAAATCAGCCCGCAACGCGGTGGGGCCCGCATGCGCGTCCGCTATCGCGAGGGATCTTACAGCACAGATAAAGACGCAGACTGCCCTTTGTGCCGCGGATGACAGTCAATTCCTTCAGCTGCCTTAATTAACCAGCCTATCGGCGTTATCATGCCTGCTTAGTCAGAACGGAGTTATGCATGAATACTACTTACGCTGTACTGCTGACCATCGCTATCCTTATTATTCTGCTCCTGGCCGGCTACGCCTGGTATCTGTTACGCCAGGTGAAAAAGTCGCAGGCGCAGCAGCAACAGGAACATGCGCTGGCGGAGATGAATCTGCGTAAACGCCAGCAGGATCTGCTGAAGGATATCCGCTTTATCGCCCGCGCCGTCATTGAAGAGCAGTGTGAAATTACCGAAGGGGTTATGCGCCTGCATTATCTGGTCACAGCACTGGACCCGGTGGCCTGGGAAGCGGCCGAATTGGCCTCCGTCCGCCGGCACCATGAAAAAACCGCCGCGATGCCGATTCTTGATGCCTATAAAGCCTTAACCCCAAGGCAGCAGTTCGCGCTGGATAAAGAACGCCTGTCGCTGGAAGACGAACATCAGGCTAGTATCCGCCAGGAACTTAAATGGTTAGTGAAGTATCCATTTCCCAACGTGACTCTTATTCAATAAAACCGGTTAATAACCCGGGTTCTGTCACGGGAATCCAGTGGCAACCCGGCAGTAATTAAGTAAAAACTCAGTAATAATTCAGTAACAACAAGGCAGGTCCACCTGCTGAATAACCCTCGACCAACCTAAAAGGTAAACTCTATGCGCTTTCTGATTTTATGTTCTGCCCTGTTGGCTTCTCTGTCCCACGCCGACTGGAAAATTACCGAGCCATCCAGCCTGACGTTCCTCAGTACCAAAAATTCGGATATCACTGAAGTCCACCATTTCCGCGATATTAAAGGCACCCTGGCAGATAACGGTTATGCCAGCATGACTATCAATCTGCGCAGTGTGGATACCGGCATTGAAGTCCGGAATGAACGTATGCAAAGCATGCTGTTTGAAGTCAGCGATTTTGCCGAAGCTAAGCTGACCACCAATGTTGATCCGGTGGTTATGGAAAAACTGGAAGAAGGCGATCTGTTAAAAACAGAGATCCGCGCCAAACTGTCCCTGCACGGTGAGGAAGTCACGTTTCCGGCCCATGTAATTGTCACTCCGGCCAGTGATGGCTCACTGACCGTCAGCAGCAGCGAACCCGTGCTGATTCATGCTGATCAGTTTGGTCTGGTTGCCGGCATCAATAAACTGCGTGACGTCGCTAAGCTCAAGCATATTGCCACGGTTGTTCCGGTCAGCTTTACCCTGACGCTGAAGCCTGAATAATCACGGTGATTGATGCACTCCTCTGGCCCGTTTACGACTGCGGGCCAGCGCCTCTTCAAAGTCGTGGATAGTATCATCCACGGCTTTCATAACACTGGTATTGATGGCAGATTCAATCAGCACAGATAAGCTGCCAAACGGGTAATCACCGATTTTTTTGCACAAATCTTCACCCAGTTCCTCACGAAACTGCTGAACGACTTTTTCGGCATGTTTATGGTGTGGCCGATCCTGCATAACATAGTCCCCCAACATCAATAGCCATCTGCCTGCCCGGTTCAGCAATCCATCGCCTGAGTGGCCGGCAGAATAATTAACGGATCCGGTGTCAGATCCAGCGTGGTTGATTTATTGGTGTAATCCAGTTGGCTTAATACATAGCGCATGGCATTTAATCTGGCGCGTTTTTTATCGTCCGAGCGTACCACGGTCCAGGGTGCATCCATGTGATTGGTGTAATAAAACATGGCTTCTTTCGCTTCGGTATAGTCATCCCATTTATCCAGTGATGCCAGATCGATGGGGCTCAGTTTCCACTGTTTCAGCGGGTCAATCTGACGGCTCTGAAAACGCCGCAGCTGCTCGTGCCGGCTGACCGAAAACCAGAATTTAAATAATCGGATGCCGGATCGTACAAACATGCGCTCCAGCTCGGGCACTTCACGCATAAATTCGAGATAGTCATTATTGCTGCAGAAACCCATCACCCGTTCAACCCCCGCACGGTTGTACCAGGAGCGGTCAAAAAATACCATTTCGCCATTGGCCGGCAGGTGTTTGATGTAACGTTGAAAATACCACTGTGACGCTTCGGTCTCGGTCGGTTTTTCAAGAGCCACCACTCTGGCACCACGGGGATTCATATGCTCCATAAAGCGCTTGATGGTGCCCCCTTTACCGGCAGCGTCCCGCCCTTCAAACACGATCACGATCTTTTGCCCGGTTTCTTTTACCCAGCCCTGCATTTTCAGCAGTTCGATCTGCAGGCTCTGTTTTTCTTTTTCATACTCAGCACGGCTCATCCTTTTGCCATACGGCAGATGTGGCGTACTCTCTTCAGCATCCGGTTGAATAATCAACGGCAAATGACTTTCTTTGTTTTGCGCCATGCTCCCTCCTTTTCAGGCTCTGAATTAACTGTAGCGCAGTGGTTGTAACAATACGTCTGATGCAGATCACTGTTCTGCGCGTATAAACTGATTGCGGCCGTTACGCTTGGCTTCATACAGATACGTATCAAGATGTTCGGTCACCTGGTCGAGCGCCAGCTGCTGATGTGGCCGCGGGGTGACACACAGATAGCTGCCGGAGGCGGTCAGGGGAACAATTTTTCCTGTGTCATTTTCCACCCGCATATCCCGGATGGCTTCCTGCACCCGCCCGGCGACGGACGGCAACTGATCCGGCTGACACCCTGGTACCAGCAATGCAAACTCTTCACCACCAAGACGGCCAATGTGATCGGTGGGACGCATAATACTTTTTAACGTCCTGCACAGGGCTTTCAGCGCCCGGTCGCCGGTGCCGTGGCCATGAACATCATTGACCTGCTTAAAATGGTCCAGATCAATCAGAATCATGGCAAATACGTGATACTGGCGCTGCCCCCGGGCCCACTCGCGCTGATATGCACGTTCAAAACCGCGCCGGTTCTCTGCACCGGTGAGCGGGTCGGTCAGGGCCTGTCGGGCGGTTTCTTCTGATTGCTTAACCATAAACAGACAAGCTGCGACCACCGCTGCCAGATGCTGCATAAAATCGGTGGCCATACCGGCCTGAAAGCGGTCAGGGTTAGCTGAATAAAGACGTAACTGGCCCAGGTAAACATCATTGCGCATCAGTGGCAGTGGCAGTCCACTGGCCCAGGGCGGTGGCGGCGATACAGGGCCGGCTTCGATCATGGGCACCCGGCCCTGGAATTCCAGCTGATTCAGCAGCACAGCCTGTTCCAGATCGAGTGATTGCAGCATGGAGGCTTTCAGATCCCCTTCCGGGTCGCAGACTTTCAGTGTCGCGGCGTCGAGATCAAACTGGGCGGGCAGGCCCTCCAGCAACAGGGTCAGGAAATCGTACCATGTCTGGCATGAAAGCAGTTGCAGTTCATACGCCTGCAATCGCCTCAGCAGGGCTTCATTGCGGCGGGCGTTTTCCAGCAGTTCTTCGAGTTCCACAAGGGTCCTTCTTATTGGTTCCGGGGCCTGACCCCGCTGTTAAGTATAGAAGCTTCCGTTGATTCCGCCTGTCCTCACCGGGATATTGAGTTCCCCGGCAGGTGATAATTCCCCTCTGCCGGCGGGTGATATTCTGCGTCTGCCGATAATTTGCTAGAATCAGCGTTTTTCAGCGGCGCAACCTTCCCATGACTCCATCCGTTCTGGTTTTTGACTCCGGCGTTGGCGGGCTCAGTGTTCTGCAGCATATCCGCCAGCAGATGCCGGGAGTCCCGTTACATTACCTGATGGACAGCGCTGCGTTTCCTTATGGCACCAAGGATGATGAGCTGCTGATACAGCGGGTGGTGGATGTCTGTATGGCAGGAATACGGGAATTGCAGCCGGCCATGCTGGTCATTGCCTGCAATACCGCCAGTACACTGGCTTTGCCTTCGTTACGCCGCCTGCTGGATATTCCTGTGGTGGGCGTCGTGCCGGCGATCAAGACCGCCGCCTCGCTGTGCGAGGATGGCTGTATCGGATTACTGGCGACACCGGCCACCGTTCATCGTCCCTACACAGATGATCTCATCCGGGATTTTGCCGGCCATTGTCAGGTCAGCCGCTTTGGCAGTGCCGAACTGGTTGAATGGGCGGAGGACTATCTGGAAACCGCCGCTCAGCCCGCGGGACTGTATGATCATCTGCAACCCTGGTTTGCCCGGCAGCCGGCGATGAGCCATGTGGTGCTTGGCTGTACCCATTTCCCCCTGCTGAAACCCCTGCTGCAACAGGCGTGGCCGGCGATCACCTGGGTGGATTCCGGAGAAGCAATCGCCCGCCGGGTGGCCACGTTACTGCCGGTTAACAGCCATGATTGTCAGACCGGGCCTCTGAGCTGTTTCTGGACCGATCGCCAGCGCCGGCCTGAAGGCGCGCTGAAATACCTTGTGACTCTGGGCAAAGTGCACCAACACGGCTGCCTGGGTCCGGATTTTGTTATACAAGACATCGAGCCTGTATAAGTTTTTTAAAATTGAGTAGAATCATCGGGTATAAATGACCCCTTTGATCGACAACAGCGGAATAAACATGTCAGATTTAGAATCTCTGTACCGTCAGGTACTGTCCGGACTGGGCGAAGACGTTGAACGCGAAGGCCTGCTTGATACGCCCAAACGCGCAGCCAAAGCCATGCAGTTTCTCACCAGTGGCTACCAGACCGACCTGAACGAAGTCGTCAACAACGCTGTGTTCAGCAGTGATAACGACGAAATGGTGGTGGTACAGGGCATAGAATTTTATTCTTTGTGTGAACACCATATTCTGCCGTTTATCGGCCGCTGTCATATCGGTTATCTGCCCAACGGCAAAGTCCTGGGGCTGTCCAAGTTTGCGCGGATCGTCGATATGTTTGGCCGCCGTCTGCAGATTCAGGAGAATATGACCAAGCAGATCGCCGAGGCCGTTCAGGATATTACCGGCTGCCGCGGCGTCGGAGTAATTGTTGAAGCCCAGCACATGTGCATGATGATGCGCGGCGTTCAGAAACAGAATTCCATGATGCGGACTTCCGTCATGCTGGGCGATTTCCGTTCCAGTCAGGCAACCCGCGACGAATTCATGCGTCTGGTCGGGCTCTGATTCACAACAGACAACGGGGGCTGAATGGCAATTTTTGAGTGGTGGCACTGGACTGTTGTTGTATACATTCTCGGTGCTATCGCAGCCGTTGATGCCCTGTTAAAAGGCCGTACAGCACAGGGGACCCTGGCCTGGGTTATGGGACTTTTGCTGATGCCGGTCATCAGTCTGCCGCTCTATACTCTGTTTGGCAGCCGCCGTTTGCATGGCTATCTGAAAGCCCGCCGTCATGGCGATCACTCACTGAGTTTTATCGGTGAGCAGGTTCAGAATGCCCTGTCAGGCTCCATCGCTGGCCGTGACCCGTTAACCAATCCCCTTGTTTCTCTGCTGCGCATTCCCCCCACCAGAGGCAATCAATGCCGCCTGCTGACCACTGGTACCCAGACCTTTGAGCGCATTTTCAGCCGCATTAAAGAAGCGCAGCAATACATTTGTGTGCAGTACTATATTCTCAGTGACGACCACCTGGGACAGGAGCTGACAGACCACCTGTGTGAAAAGGCCTCATCCGGCGTTGCGGTGTATCTTCTGTACGATGAAATCGGCAGCCATGGCATAAGTAGTCAGTTTCTGAAAAAGCTGACCCGGGCAGGCGTACGGGTATCCCGCTTTAATCCGCTGCAACTGCGCAACCGCTTTCAGCTGAACTTCCGTAACCACCGTAAACTGGTGATCTGTGACGGCCAGTACGCCTTTGTGGGTGGCTACAACGTCGATGAGGTGTATGTCACGACGGATGATATCCGTGACACCCACGTTGAAATTTCCGGCCCGTCCGTGCTGGCTTTTCAGCTGGCCTTTACCGAAGACTGGTACTGGGCAACGCAATCAGTGCCTGCCATTCAGTGGCAGCCGCCAAAAGCGGAAGGCACATCCAATGTCATGACGATCCCGACCGGGCCAGCCGATGATGCCGAGAGCGCCAGCCTGTTTTTCACCCACCTGATTCATAAGGCCAGGCAGCGTTGCTGGCTGGTAAGCCCCTACTTTGTACCGGATCAGAGCCTCGTAGCGGCCATGCAGCTGGCCGGCCTGCGTGGAGTCGATATCCGCATACTGATACCGGAAAACGGTGATAGTCATCTGGTTCAGCACGCCATGGGGGCCTTCGTTGAGCCCTTAACCCGCTGCAACGTGCAATTTTTCAGCTATCAGAAAGGATTTCTCCATCAGAAAGTGATTCTGGTGGATGACGAGTGGGCCTATATTGGCAGTTCTAACCTCGACAACCGTTCCCTGCGTATCAATTTTGAGCTGGGCGCGCTGATTCAGGACAAACAGTTTGCGGCAGAAACCGCCGCCATGTTGCAGGAAGATTTTGACAACGCTGTCCCGACCCGCCTGTCGACACACTGGTGGCAGGTATTTCTGACCAGAGTGAGCCGATTACTGGCACCCGTCCTGTAACGGCTTGCACTGACGTACCACTAACCATAGAGTAGATCCATAACAACAAAAATAAGAGAGGGACTCTCATGTTATGGACTGCCCGTACGCTGCTTTCTCTGCTCCTCATTATGGGGATATTTTCCACCAGCCATGCCAGATCAGTGGCTGGCTTCGACTTCCCTGACATTATCCCCGCTTCTGCTGAACATGAAGAAATGCGTCTTAACGGCGCCGCTGTCCGCACCATGTATTATCTGGTGGATGCCTATGTCGGCTTGCTGTACGTCGGCGAAACCAGCCGCGATCCACGACAGCTGATCAGCCAGAACACCAGCAAGCGTCTGGTCTACCACATTCTCGTCAGCCGTGTCAGCGGACGCCGGATTGCCACCGCCATGTACGAATCTCTGCAATTAAACCTCACCCGCGAAGAAGCGCTGGCAATGGACGACCGGCTGCAACAGCTGGTGACCATGTTTGACTCGAAAATGGTGCGTGGGGATGTGGGTTACGTGGAATATGTGCCGCAGACACAGGCATCAAAAGTGGTTATCAACGGCGAAACCAAAGGCACGATCGCCGGCAAAGATCTGTTCGATGCGCTGATGCGGATCTGGATCGGTGATCATCCGGTATCGGCGCGCTTCAAACAGGAGATTCTCGGACCGGACAAGGCCAGCGGCCAGGTGGCAACAGAGTGAAATAAAGTGCCGGAAGCAAAAAAGCCACGCAATGCGTGGCTTTTCTGTGAGGGTGTCAGAGCAGTAAGCCGATCAGAACTTGTAGCCGGCACCTACCATTACAACCAGAGGGTCGATTTCAACTTCGAGACCATCCGCAGCGCCACCACGAATTTCAGTATCGATATCCATTTTCCACAGTGCGACGTTAGCCAGCCAGTGTTCATCAACCAGATAGTCAACACCCGCAGAGTAGCTTAAGCCCCAGCTTGGTTTCAGGCTTGAAGTACCGATGCCCGCATCATCATCTTCATCAAAGAAGAAAGTGTGGTTAATACCTAAACCGACATATGGCTGAATTTTGGAGTCAGCGCCCATCGGGTAGTACTGAACCGATACAGTCGGCGGCAGGTGTTTGGTAGTTGCGATAGTCGCGCCATCAAGGGCACCGCCATCAGCTTCTACTTCGTGTTCAAACGGGGTTGCCGCCAGCACTTCCAGACCAATGTTCGGAGTGAACATATAAATACCGGTCAGACCCAGACCTGCATCATTCTGAACGTCCAGATCAGTATCCGGAACAACAGCACTCGCGTCTGCGTTATTGTCTTTAGGCATAACGTTGATATAGCCAGCCTTAACAATGATGTCACCAGCTTCATACGCCAGTGCAGGCATTGCAGAAACAGCTACCGCGCTCGCTAACAGAGTTTTCAACAGTTTCATTATGCACTCCTCGTCTTGTGCTTAAGTTGATGAGTGCAGATTAACGGAAGCCGGATTGTTCTGTTTGACACAAATCAAGAAATAAAATCCGCTGTTTTTATACCCCCTTAAACCTTGTGCCAAATCAAGATTTGCACGGCCACCCGCTCAAGCCTCATTAATATGGCACACAGTTTTCCTCTTATGCCGAGCAAATGCCGGATTAGCCATTATTCGTAGTGGGTACGCTTGTTTCAGGCTATAGTTAGGGCACACCCTGAATCGATCAAACAAATTTCATGTTCAGATATTCAACGGCCCTGGGAAGACAACTGCTGACGTATGTGCTGGCATTCAGTTTTGTTATTACCCTGCTGTCGTTGCTCTATATTCTCTATTCCGATTACCGCCGCGGGCTGCATCAATACAATGAGAACCTGGTGCAGATAGAAAACAGCTACCAGAAGAGTCTGAGCTACAGTCTGTGGAACTTTGACGCGAACCAGATTGACGCTCAACTGCACGGTATTCTCAACTTTCCCGGGGTCGTCTATACCTATATTGAAAATAACGACGAAGTACTCTATAGCTCAGGCAACGTCTATAACCATGTTGACCAGCGCTATCAGTTTGACCTCCGCTATCAGACCCCCGGCGAGGACTATAACCTGGGTACTCTGCATATCAGCCTGGATTATTCACAACTTCATCAGGAACTGACCGAGCAGACGGTCAATATCCTTATCACTCAGTTTATCAAGACCTTTACTATTTCACTTTTTCTGCTGTTTATCGTCCATCAGGTAATCACCCGCAGACTGTATGCATTAGCCGACTGGGCCCAGCATTTTTCCCTGGATAACCCCCGCGGGCCGGTACTCAAAACGCGCCGCACCGACGAGATCTCGGCGGTGAACCAGGCAATCCATCAGATGCTGATGCGCATGCGCCAGGACATCGATGAACAGCACCGGGCTCATCAACAGCTGGAGCATACCCGTAATCAGCTCACCATTGCCGTTGATAATGCCGGTATTGGCTTCTGTACCTATGACGCTGATAAAGACATGCTGGACAGTAACGGGCATTTCGCCGGCCATCTTGCCACCACGGAATTTGAGCTGGAATCCCTGCGCCATCCGATCAATGAACTGATTGACCGCATTCATGGCCCGGACGCGGTACAGCAACGCGAACGTATTAACCAGTTACTGATCGGCCGCCTCAGCCGGGTACATGATCTGATCTGGATTCAGGACTTTCAGGAAGAACCCCGTTACCTGGAAATAACACTGCAAGCTTCCCGTTACCGCGACACCCGGCCGGCTGAAATTATGATCTGCAGCGTTGACAGAACCCAGGAACAGAATGCGATGAAACAGTCCCGCGAGCTGACGCTGTCACTGGAAAACAAGGTAACCGCACGCACCGAAGACCTGTACAACGAACAGCTGCGTTCAAAAGCGACCATCCGTAAGCTGGAACAGGATCTGGAACGCCTGCAAAGTCACTACTCAAGTAATGCCCAGCAGGAAATCAATCAACTGTTACTGAAACTCCTGCAGCAGGTGGAGCCGGACACCGAACCCCGGCATCAAGTCTGTTTACAGGCCTTTATGGAATATCTGACAGTATCGGAACTCAGCCCGGACGGAGGCAGTATCGATCTCGCACAACTGATTCGTCAGTGGAGTGAAGAGAAATGCCCGGCATCTCACCGCCCGCAACTGAATATGCCCTTTTCTTTAATTATTGAAGAAAACCAGCGCGTTATTTCTTTCCTGCTGAACCACCTGTTGCTGCGCCGCCATCAGCAGACAAAAGAAGGTGGCAGCCTGATTACCCTGCGGCTGTCAGGCAATAAAATTTCCATTGAGGGACGCTTCTCACTGGCCGCAACCCCGGCTGACAGCGAAGATATGACACTGGGACTGGATGTCGATAACCTTTGCGAACATCTGATTGTCACGCGTTTTCAGGGCTGCCTGTTAAAAGAGGTCACCGATAGTCAGGAGATTATCACTCTTCAGCTGGCTATACGTAATCACTGAAGCCTGCTCCCTGATCGTCGGCAAAGCAATCAGCAAAACAGTGGCTGAGCAGAACTGGCGCCTGCTCAGCCTGCGCCTTATAAAAAACGTTAAAAGGCAAAGTGCTCTTCATCAATCTGCATCAGTGAGCGGGCATCTTTCAGCATCATCTTATTATGCGCTTTGGCCCTCGGCAGCATACGGTCAAAATAAAATTCTGCGGTTTTTACTTTGGTTTTATAAAAATCCACATCGCCCTCACCTGACTTAATACCGCTGAAGGCAGCATCAGCCATCTGTGCCCAGAAGTAGCCCATAATCACATAACCTGATTGCATCAGATAATCATAAGATGCGGCTCCGACCATATCCCGGTCTTTTGATGCTTTATAAGCGACACGAAAGGTACCGATACGCCAGCGCAACATATAGCGCTTAAGCTGTTTAATAAATGGCTTCATTTCAGCGCGGTTTTTATGATGCCTGATAAACTGATTCACCTCCTGGCGGAACTCGTTAAAGGATTTCAGCTTGCCCAGCAGTATTTTCCGTCCCAGCAGATCCAGAGCCTGAACCCCGGTGGTGCCTTCATACAGTTTGGCGATCTGGGTATCGCGGATAATCTGCTCCATTCCCCACTCTTTGATAAAGCCATGACCACCGTAAACCTGCACCCCATGGTTGGCGGCTTCATAACCAAGTTCGGTCAGAAATGCTTTCAGTACCGGCGTCAGAAAGCCCAGTTTATCGTCATAAGCATCATAGCCCCGGGTATCCCCGCGGGTATGCGCAGCCATCATACGGTCAGCCAGTCTGGCGGCATGATAGAGCATAGCGCGGCCACCTTCGGCGATGGCCTTCTGGGTCAGCAGCATACGCCGTACATCCGGATGCACCATCAGTGAATCGGCTACTTTATCCGGGTGTTTGGTACCGCTGAGCGAACGCATTGAGCGGCGTTCCCGGGCATAAGGTAAGGCGCCCTGAAATGACAGCTCCGCCGCACCGATGCCCTGAATGGAAGTCCCGATGCGGGCAGTATTCATAAAGGTAAACATGCACATCAGACCTTTGTGCTCCGGCCCGATCAGAAATCCTCGCGCGCCGTCAAAGTTCATGACGCAGGTGGATGATCCGTGAATGCCCATTTTTTCTTCGATGGAACCACAGGAGACCGGATTACGGTCGCCGAGGGAACCATCTTCGTTAACGTTATATTTCGGCACAATAAAGAGTGAAATTCCGCGTGTGCCTGCCGGCGCATCCGGTAACCGTGCCAGCACAATATGGATAATCTGTTCCGTCAGGTCATGTTCGCCGGAAGAAATAAAAATTTTGGTGCCGGTCAGACGGTATCCGCCGTCACCGTCCGGGATAGCTTTGGTTTTTACCTGACCTAAATCGGTACCGCACTGAGGCTCTGTCAGACACATAGTACCTGTCCAGCGGCCTTCGGTAAGCGGCACCAAAAACCGTTGTTTCTGCTCTTCAGTGCCGTGCATATAAATGGTATTCATGGCACCCAGAGACAGACCGGGATACATCCCCCAGGCCCAGTTGGCCGTGCCAATCATTTCCGATTTAATCACCCCCAGAGATAGTGGCAGCCCCTGCCCGCCGTATTCCACCGGTGCCGACATTCCCTGCCAGCCACCTTCAACATATTGGCCGTAGGCTTCACGAAAACCTTTGGGTGTTGTGACTTCGCCGTCGTTAAAGCGGCAGCCTTCATCCCCACTCTGATACAGAGGCGATATCACCTTTTCACTGAAGCGGGCGGCCTCAGTGAGAATGGCATCCACCATGTCCGGTGTTGCTTCTTCACCACCTGGGATGTGTTGATAATGTTCCTGAAAATTAAATACATCCCTGATCAGAAACTGAATATCTTTCAACGGAGCTTTATACTGAATCATGTTATTTCCTCTGCTACACAGCCAGGCGCAGGATGCATTCCACTGGCCGGATAAAGACGCTTTTTTTGATGACAGCAGAATTGTGGCAAGACTCTTTTATTGCGCCATTGGCTAAGGGGCCGGGAACGGCATGTCAGTTGGGCAGGTAACACAGAAGTCATAAGAAGAGGTAAAAAGAAAGGAGATGACAGGCATCTCCTTTCTGCAGGGGTCCGGGAGCAGAGCTGTTTAAACTCCTCTTAAAATCCCGGAATGATGACAAAAGGGAATCGTCAGGCGGTTTCGGTCGCGCTGGTGGCTTCCTCATCTTTCAGCTCGCGACGCAGGATTTTACCCACCGGAGACATCGGCAGCTCACTGCGGAATTCAATATAACGCGGTACTTTGTAAGCTGTCATATTGTCACGGCAGTGTTGCTTAATCTCTTCAGCGGTCACATCCGGATTGGCGGCCACAATAAAGAGTTTAACGGCCTCGCCGGTTTTATCATCCGCAACCCCAATTGCAGCGCAGTTTTCCACGGCCGGATGCTGCGCCACCACGTCCTCGATTTCATTGGGATAAACGTTAAAGCCGGATACCAGAATCATATCTTTGATACGGTCAACGATTTTAACGAACCCGTCTTCATCGATAATGGCGACATCCCCGGTACGCAGCCATTCTCCATCCGGCGTAAAGCTTTCGGTGGTTGCTTCCGGACGTTTCCAGTAGCCTTTCATCACCTGCGGGCCTTTAACGCATAATTCACCGCGCTCGCCAATGGCAACTTCTTCTCCCTGATCATCAATGCATTTCAGTGCGGTGCCGGGAACAGCCTGTCCGACGGTTCCGTCACGCTCCAGTCCACCGGCCGGGTTCATGGTCACAGCCGGCGAACACTCTGTGAGGCCATAAGCTTCCGATATGCCACAGCCAGTGAGTTCGCGCCAGCGTTTGGCCGTATTATCCACCAACGCGGTACCACCGGATAACGTCAGACGCAGCTGACTGAAGTCGCACTTTTTAAACTCAGGATGATTCAGTAATGAGACGAATAACGTATTCAGGCCAATAAAGCCTGTCAGTTTATGCGGCTTCACCATACGCACAAACATGTCGGTATCACGGGGATTAGCAATCAGAATACTCTGATCCCCCTGCTCAAACAGAGCCATCAGGTGCACGGTGAAAGAATAAATATGATACAGCGGCAAAGGTGCCACCACTTTTGACCCCACGTTGGGTTTAATGCGTTCGCCAGTGGCCGGATCAATCTGACTGAGGATGGCACTGGACTGCAGCATATTGGCCACCAGGTTACGGTTAGTCAGTTCCGCCCCCTTGGCCACGCCGGTGGTACCGCCTGTATATTGCAGAATAATGGTGTCATCCGGGTTACGCATGTAATCAGCGCTGAACGGCGGACAGGCAAGGCCTTGTTTCAGCGCCGTGCGGAAACGCACGGCATCCGGCAGACTGTATGCCGGCACCATTTTTTTAATGTATCTGGCCGCGGCATTAATCAATACCCGTTTCGGCGCCGGCAGCATATCCGCCAGACTGGTGACAATAATATGCTGCAATCCGGTTTTCGCGCGGATGTTCTGCACTGAACGGGCGAATACATCCATACACACCAGCGCTTTTGCCCCGGAATCATTAAACTGATGCAGCATCTCGCGTTCGGTGTACAGAGGGTTGGTATTCACAACCACCATACCAGCGCGCAGCGCGCCGTACATAGCAATCGGAAACTGCAGAATATTGGGCATCTGAATCGCTATCCGGTCACCGGGTTTCAGCGAGGTATGATTCTGCAGCCAGGCGGCGAAAGCGGCACTGTATTCGTTAATCTGCTGATAGGTCAGTGTATGGTTAATACTGGTAAACGCCGGGCGGTCAGCAAAACGCTGAAAGGCGTTTTCTATCACTTCTACCACAGCATTGTATTGGGTCAGATCGATTTGGTCAGGCACGCCGGGCGCACGCTTACCATCCCAGAATGAGATATCCACAAATTTCCCCTTTTAGTCAGGATGTTATTTTTGTTCTGGCGCTACTATGGCCCAAAGGCACATTGAGTAAAAGTGGAAAACGTGACATCCTTCCGGTCATAGCGCGCCACAAAACCAGTCAGCAGCGTCTGTTTTCATTCAGGAGTTAACCGATGTCCGCCTACCCACCCGCAACGGCACACACCTCTTCTGCGGCGAACCGGCCCTTTATCGGTACTGAATACCTGGCTCAGCTGATCGACATGCTGGCGCAGCAGGGCATCACCACCAATCAGCTGGCTCAGGGAACCGGGCTCAGTGCCAGAGTACTGGCCTCCCCCCAGGAATTTATTTCACCGCTGCAGTATCACAAAGTCATTGAAAATGCCCTGGCACTGAGCGGTGATCCGTTATTAGGGCTGGAACATGGCCGCCGGCTGAGTATTTCCAGTCATGGCTTTCTCGGTTTTGCCATTCTGGCCAGCGACAATCTGGGCCAGGCATTATCGCTGGCCATACGCTACGCCCGGACCCGGACCCTGTTAGCTGACATACGCTTTATCAATGATCAGGATACCGCCATCATCCAGATCAACCGGCTGGCAGCCATGCCCAGCACATTCTCGTTCGTGGTACAGAACATTATTTCCACCTTTGTCTCCATTTCCCGCTTCCTGACGCAGAATACCGATGAACTGACGGCTGTGGCCAAATTCACTGACGCCCCCAGTCGCCCGGCTTCCTGTTATGAAAGTATTCTGGATATTCCGGTGATGTTTAATCAGCCGCACAATCAGCTGTGTATTCCATCGTTTCTGCTGGATACACCGGTTTCAACCGCCAACACCACGGCCCGGCGTATGGCAGAAGCCGAGTGTGAAAAATTATTGGCTGAACTCGACCGCGGCCAGGATCTGGTCACTCAGATCCGCCGCAACATTGAACACATGAATGCCTACCCGACGCTGGCGGTCATGGCCAAAACCCTGAATTCCAGTCCAAGAACGGTGAACCGCCAGCTGGCACAGCTGAATACCACGTATCAGAATATTATCGACGAAGCACGGCGGGAACGTGCTTTACAACTGCTGCTGGAAACCCGTACCCCGGTAGAAGACATTGCGCATCAGCTGGGCTATAACGATCCCTCGAACTTCGGCCGCGCGTTCCGCCGCTGGCTGGGCATGTCGCCCCGGGCTTTCCGTAAAAACGCCGGCGCCAGTGAACACGGATAATTTACACCCCGGACTGATGCGGTAGTATGATCATCCTTCGTCTTCTGTTCATCAGGCACTTTCTGATGACCCTTTAAATCAAAAAAAGCGGAAAACGATAATCGATAAATAAAAATAAAAGTGGGCCCAGACCACTGCCTATAACAAAAATAACGAACCCGACGATATAACTAATCCGACTATGCCTCAGATTCATTTTCGCCGTGGCGAACGTCCACTGCATCAACAGCTGACACGACTCGCTGATGAGTATTTCGCACAACGCCGGCAAGCCCGCACCGGAACCGCCGCCCTGTATACAAAAGCGCTGATCATTCTTTCCCTGTATGGCCTGACTTACAGTGCCATATTCCTGTTGCCACAGACGCTGAACCTCATTGCCTGGCTGGCGCACGGCATTGCCACCGCCCTGCTGGGATTTAATGTGATGCATGATGGTGCTCATCAGTCATTCAGCCAGTCCCGGTTCCTGAACCGTCTGGCGGCGCTCAGTTTTAATCTGATCGGCAGCAACCGTTTTTATTGGGCACAGAAGCACAACCGCAACCACCACAGTTTTACCAATGTGGATGAGGTGGATGAAGATATTGATGCCATGGGCCTGTTGCGTATGAGCCCGCACCAGCGGCGCTACTGGTTTCATCGTGGACAGCACATCTATGCCTGGCTGTTATATCCCCTGACCAGTCTGTTCTGGTTTTTTGTTCTGGACTACAGGGCCTGGTGGCGACAGAAGATTGGGCAGCGTGACTTTGCCCGGAAACCATCAGGGCGTGATCAGTTCGAATTCTGGCTGAGTAAATGCCTGTATCTGGTCATCTATCTGCTGATACCACTGCAGTTTTTCAGTCCCGCCCATGTACTGAGCGGTTTTCTGCTGATGCATGCTGCTCTGGGGTTTCTGTTTGCGGTTGTATTCCAGCTCGCCCACGTGGTGGACAAAGCGGAATTTCTTTCCCCGGATGAGCAGGGCGCACTGGCCGATGAGTGGGCCGCCCATCAACTCAGAACCACGGTCGACTTCGCTCCTGACAACCGGTTGCTGAGCTGGCTTCTGGGTGGTCTCAACTTTCAGGTTGAGCATCATCTTTTTCCACGCATAAGCCATGTTCACTATCCGGCACTGCACAGATTACTGAGCAATGCCGGCATGGTACCGGCTGTCCGCTGCTACCCCGGCCTGTGGCAGGCCCTCAAAGGCCATTACCATCACCTTCGCCAGCTGGGCCAGGCCAACCGCCGCCAGCCATATTCCGGGGGAACTCCTGCCCACGACGCCTTGCCAAAGTGTTAATGCGTTAAAATGCCGGTGCAGACCGGACAGCCGCAAACCCAGGAGGCGACACTATGGATACCACAGAACACACGCTCAACCACTTATTTGCCCAGCTCGGACTGCCGGATTCAGATGATGAAGTAGCCGACTTTATTGACCGTCACAAACCGGTTCCGGCATCGCGCCCGGTGTATGAACTGGATATTTTTACCCACAGCCAGAAACAGTTTCTGCAGGAAGGCCTGCAGGAAGATGCCGCCTGGGCCGAAGCGATTGATGAACTGAGTTCGCTGTTACGCCACTGATATACACAGCAGGCCACAGTGGCTGCCCCTTGCTAATCCGGCTGAGCAGGGTTAGATTCGCGCCCATTGAGCAAAGAGCTGAGTTTTATGTCGTATCCGCACTTTATTGCCATCGATGGCAGTTCCTGGGAAGAACAGGCCCACCCGGTTGCCATCGCCTGGTCCATGGCCGATGGCCAGATCAAAACCACCCTGATTCAGCCGGAAGATGACTGGGACGACTGGGATATCGCCCTGCAGGATCTGCACGGTATTAATCCGGATACTCTTTACCAGCTGGGAGAGACCGTATGGTCGGTAATCCGTGAGCTGGAGAATGATCTGGAACAGCCCCACCTTTATGCCGATGAGGCCGATCGCGCCAACGAAATGCTGGAAAAACTCTATGAAGCCTGTAATCGGGATGTGAGTTTCGATGTAAGTGATTGCCGTGATGTGTTGTCAGAAGGTGTCCCTCAACCTGAAGAAATGAACTACCTCCCCTGTGATGACAGGGTCCGCCAGATGCTGTTGGCATGGGCGGACGAAAACAGGTCAGAGTGAGCCAGCGGCAGCAGGATGGGTAAAGCTTCGCTGAAACCCTGTTAACTGATTGGCATTTTAAGGCCCGGGCTGGCGTTACACTGAACACTGTGTACGAGCAATAGGTAGAGATTATGACTTCAGTCCGCGCTCTTCAAAAACAGCCCGACATACACTGGCACAACGCGTCTGCCGACGCGCTGATTCACAGCATCATTCAGGATGCAGTCGATAAAAAGCTGCTGTTCCCGTCAACAGTGAATGTGCTGAGCTTCAGCCAACACCAGAATGATCACCAGCGCCAGTTCAGTGTTCAGACGGAAACCGGTGCGCTGTTCATCAAGTGCCAGGGGCAGGATTACGCCGACCATTTCAAAGCCGAGCAGGCCTGCCTGCTGCGTATGATGGAAACTCAGACCATTGCCGTCTGTGCACCGCTGGCCGCCGCCGTCATCGCCGAAAGCGGACTCTCTTACCTGATACTGCAACATATTCCTATGGCGGTGCATGGCGACTGGTTCTCTGCCGGGCAGCAGCTGGCACAGATGCACAGTCATACGTCGGATCAGGGCTATGGCTTTGATCTGACCACTTTCTGTGGGGAAACCCCGCAGGATAACCGCTGGAGCAGCAACTGGTCCGATTTCTTTATTCAGCAACGCCTGGAGCCGCTGTTCGTTGAGCTGGAAAAAGCGGGTACACCGCTCCGGGAACGTGACTATGCACTGACGAAAGCGGCCGATATCCTGCACGGTCATCAGCCTGCCGCGGCGTTACTGCACGGCGACCTGTGGTCGGGCAACATAGGCTTTAATCCGGATAAACAGCTGTCTTACCCTGTGCTGTTTGATCCGTCCTCCTATTACGGCGATGCTGAAACCGATCTGGCAATGACCGAACTGTTCGGACGCTTCCCGAAAAAGTTTTATCAGGGCTATGAGTCGTTGCTGCCGCTCGACGAGGAGTATCAACGCCGGCTGCCCCTCTACCAGCTGTATCATCTGCTCAATCATGCGCTGTTATTCGGCGCTGGTTACATCAGCCAGAGTGAATGCCAGATAAAATATCTGGCATAAAGGCAACGCCAATAGCAGCGACTGCGTGTTATGGATTCAGCCGCTGCTTCTTCCAGCGACCATTACCCAGCGGCTGATATTCCACCCGGTCATGCAGGCGGTGCTCACCACCCTGCCAGAATTCCATGCGCTGCGGTGTCAGGCGGAATCCACCCCAGTGATCCGGTACCGGAACCTCATTGCCGGCATACTCTGCACTCACGCTGGCAAAGGCTTCCTCCAGCTGCGCCCGGTTATCCAGAGGGCGGCTCTGTGCCGAGGCCCAGGCGCCCAGCTGGCTCTCACGCGGGCGGGAATGAAAATAGGCTTCTGTTTCTTCACGGCTGATTTTTTCAATCTTGCCCTGAACTTCCACCTGACGTTCCAGATTCATCCAGAAAAAATGCAGGCTGGCCTGAGCATTGGCGGCAAAATGCTGGCCTTTATTACTGTCATAATTGGTAAAAAAGACAAAGCCATCGCCATCATAGGCCTTCAGCAGCAGCACCCGTTGCCAGGGCATCCCCTGAGCATCCACACTGGCCACTGTCATAATGGTGGGCTCCAGAGGGTCTGTCTCCCGGTATTGTTCAAACCAGGCATGGAATTGGGTCATAGGGTCAGCGGCGGCGGTTTCTTCATCCAGCCGCCCCTGAGTATATTGGCGGCGTATATCACCTAAATTGACCATGTCCTGCTCCTGTTTCATATTTATTCAGCAGTATTATCCTCCAATATCCACAGCGTGTCTTGATCTGCTGCACTCAGTGCTTCAGACCGCCACAGCGCTTTGCTATGATGCCGCGCGTTGCTCACCGAATGACACACAGGAACGCCAATGTCTGATCAGAATTATCCCACCGCCCCGCTGTACCGTCGTCTGGCGGCTATTATTTATGATGGCCTGATTCTGATCGCACTGTATATTCTGGCAGGCTTTATTCTGGTCGGTATTCTGCGCGCAGCAACGGGCGAATTCCCGGGCGCTTTTCCGGCGTCGGTCAATTTTTCGCTGATGTTTATTATCTGTTTTTTTTACTATACCCACTCCTGGATGCGCGGTGGACAGACCATCGGTATGAAAAGCTGGCGCATTAAACTGATCAGCGAATACAAGCCACAGATGCGTATCAGCCAGTGTATGCTGCGCACAGGCGTCGGTTTCTTTTCGTTATTGCTGGCCGGGCTGGGTTACTGGTGGGCGCTTTTCGATAAACGCCAGCGCAGCTGGCATGATATGGCTTCCATGACACGCATTATTTATATGCCTAAAGGTATGCAGGAAAAATAGCCACAATTCAGAAGCAGAAACCCCCTGGCCGGGTCAGCATTCAAAAAACGGGAGGCCAGACCTCCCGTTTTTAATGTGACTTTGTCTTTGATTGAGCTTTTTAACGCGTCAGCCGGCTTTACGCATCATCAGTATACCCGCCGCCAGACATCCTCCGATGGGAATAATACTGGCCCAAACGGGGGCAAAACCAAACACAATGCTGGCCGGGGCCAGCAGTTCTTCCGCGTATTTATACACCAGTCCGACCAGAATACCGGTAAAAATACGGTAGCCCGGCGTAACTGAACGCAGAGGCCCGAAAATAAAGGAAATCCCCAGAATCACCAGGGCAAAGGTGCCCAAAGGCTGTGTCACCTTGCGCCAGAATGACAGCAGATAGTTGTCGGCGTTCAGTCCCTGTTTCTGCAGATACTGGGTATAACCGTACAGGTTTGAAATGGACATATCGCGTGGTTCAATCATCACCACACTGAGTGTTTCAGGCGTCAGCTCCGTTTCCCAGCGGATGTTATCGTAGCGGCGCACTTCACTGCTGTCGGCGTAAATCAGTACATCTTTGACGTTCTGCATCTGCCAGTGAGAACGCTGATAAATGGCCCGCTGAGCCGTCCTTACACGCTGCAGTTCGGCGTCAACGTCAAATTCATACAGAGTAATACCGTGCAATACGCCGCCGGGTTCGACCGCGTTAAAACGCATAAAATCGTTTCCTTCACGGTGCCAGTAACCCTTGCCCTTATTAGACAATGAATCGCCTTTGCCCTGCGCCACCGCTTTCTGAGACTGTGCAATACGCTCCAGCGTCGGAATCGCAAACTGTGCCAGCAACAGGCTGATTACCATCAGCAAAGCCATCGGCTTAAGGACAGCCACGGTGATCCGGGACACGGACACACCAGCCGCCCGCATCACGGTCAGCTCACTGTTCGCGGCCATGGTGCCAAGCCCGGCCAGGCAACCAATCAGACAGGCCATCGGCATATATTCATACGCCCGCCGTGGCAGCCGCAACGCCATAAATTCCAGCGCCTGCAGAAACTGATAACTGCCTTTCAGCTGATCCAGTTCGTCGACTAAGGTAAAAATCGCATCCAGGCCGACAATCACGATCACCACCACCAGTGTGGCGAAAAACACATTCCGGGCGACGTAAGAATCCAGATGCCTCATGACTGTTTTTTCACCTTCGCCCTGCGGATAAATTCAGGCCCCAGCAACAGGCCGGCGCCGATCAGTGTGTAGATAATGTGCAGAATCCACAGACCAATCATAGGATTCAGCGTCTGTTTCTCAATCATTCCGGTCATGGCAATCAATAACGAGATATACACCATGAACAGAACAATGGCCGGGAACAGACGGGCAAACCGCCCCTGACGCGGGTTCACTTTGGATAACGGAAACGCGATCAGGGTCACAATGGGTACCATCAGAACCAGAGAAATACGCCATTGCAACTGAGCCTGATGCTTAGGGTCATCTGAGCCGATCAAATCCAGCGTTGGTACCGCTTCTTTGCGCAGTTTGCGCCGCTCTTCCGGTTCATCGGCAATTTTGACGCCGTAGCGTTCAAAATCCAGTATCTGTAACTCGGCACTGCCGGGATTCAGGTCGTAACGCCGCCCCTGATGCAGTTCCAGAAAGCGTGAGCCGGTGTCATCGCTGACATACTGAGTACCCAGCTCAGCCAGCATGAGTGTATTGCCGTCGGCAATAAACACATTGTTCATTTCCGTTTTATCGTCAGACAGACCTTCCGTATAGGTCACCCGGGTGCCCTTTTTCGTGCTCTGAAAACGGCCGGGGGCTAACAGTTCAAACTCCGTCAGCTGCGCCTGCTTCTGATACAGGTCTTCCATTTTCTGCGCTCCCCAGGGGCTTAACACCAGGGTAAAACTGGCCACCAGCAACATCAGCAGGCCGGCTGGTATCAGGGTATAACCCAGCAGTTTGCGATCAGAAAAACCGGTGGCCGTCAGAACCGTCATTTCACTTTCCGCGTACAGGCGTCCGTAGGTCAGCAGGATGGAAATAAACAATGCCAGCGGCAGAATCATTTCCAGAAACGATGGCAAACGCAGCAGCAGAGTAAAAAACACAATTTCCAGCGACACCTCTCCGGCCGCCGCCGCCGCCAGCTGCTGGATCAGGCGGCCGCTCATCAGAATCATCAGCAGCACAGTGGTCACTGCTAACATGGAACCTGCCAGTTCCCGGGCAAGGTAACGGAAAAGAATCAACTCAACACCTTAAAAACGGATGTGCTCCGCCCTTGATTTTCGTAAACTTGAACGCATCTTATATACACAGACTATTCCGAATCAGCCGTGGCTCAGCCACTGTCTGAGGGCCAGTAAAGATCACTCTGGCCAGTCGTCCGGCACAGGCCGGGCATTTCTCCCGTTTCATATCCGTCAGGAGCCAGCATGCAATACCAGATTTCATCCAGTTCCCCCGCCGATCTTCAAGCCAGCTGTATTGTCGTCACTCTCGACCAGTCAGGCAAGTTATCTGATGCCGCCCAGGCCATAGACAACGCATCCGGCGGCTTTATCCAGGCCCGTATCGACGGCCGCGACATTCGCGGTAAAACCGCAGAAACTCTGCTGCTGCCAGCGGTTTCCGGTATCAAAGCGGAACGTGTACTGCTGGTCGGCAGCGGTAAAGAGGATGTTAAACCGGCTGCAGCGCAGAAAATTCTCAAAGCCATTGCCGCAACGACCGGCAAAATGGACGGACAGATCGCTCTGGCACTGTCAGCTCTGGTCAATGATGAACTGACCGAGACCTGGTGGGCAGAACAGACGGCGATGGCCTTTGGCAGCGCAGCCTACCAGTTTACTGAAACCAAAGGTAAAAAAGATGAACCGGAAGCGGATTCCGCCCCGCAGGGCCTGATCTGGCTGGGCAATGACGTGACCGATGCGCTCAACAAAGGGGATGCCGTGGCCAACGGGGTTAACTTTGCCCGCGAGCTTGGCAATATGCCACCGAACATCTGCACGCCATCCTGGCTGGCCGGTCAGGCGGGCGAACTGGCAGCGGATAAGGCGCTGGATGTCAGCGTACTGGACGAAGAAGAGCTGGAAGAAATGGGCGCCGGCGCTTTCGTTTCTGTAGCCAAAGGCTCTTCCGAGCCGGGCAAAATCATCATCATGAAGTACATGGGCGCCGGTAAAGACGCCCCGGTGCATATGATTCTGGGCAAAGGCATCACTTTTGATACCGGGGGCATCAGCCTCAAACCCGGCCAGAAAATGGACGAAATGAAATATGACATGTGCGGTGCCGCATCGGTGTTTGGCACCATGAAAACCCTGCTGCAGCTCAAGCCTGCCATTAACGTCATTGGTATGGTCACCAGCGCAGAAAATATGCCCGCCGGTAACGCCAGCAAACCCGGCGATGTAGTGACCTCCCTGTCGGGTAAAACCATTGAGATCCTGAATACCGATGCCGAAGGCCGTCTGGTGCTGTGCGACGCCCTGACCTATGGTATCGACCATTTCAAACCGGCGTCTGTAGTGGATATCGCCACCCTGACCGGCGCCTGTATGGCGGCTCTGGGGGAAGTCAACTCCGGCCTCTTCACGCAGGACGAAACACTGGCCGGCGAGCTGCAGACAGCCGCTCAATACTCCTGCGATAAAGTATGGCGTCTGCCACTGGAAGACGATTATCAGGAGCTGCTGGACTCTAATTTCGCCGATATGGCCAATATCGGCGGGCCACTGGCCGGCGCAACCACCGCGGCCTGCTTCCTGTCACGCTTTACCGAAGGTACACCGTGGGCACATCTGGATATCGCCGGTACGGCATGGGTGGGTGGCGCCAAAAAAGGGGCGACCGGGCGCCCCGTGCCTCTGCTGGTGAATTATCTGCTGGGTAAATAAACCCGCTATTCCGTCGGCAGAAAAACAAACGGGCAGCCCTTAACCGGCTGCCCGTTTTTTGTGTCATGCTGTCCGCTGAGGGATTTGTGGCACATATGCCCTCTTTAGGACCGTCGTACACTGTTACTATTTCTCTACCCAGACGACAATGATAAGAGGACACCCATGTCACTCACCGATATTCTCAACAGCCGCTATTCCGTACGGGCCTTCAAACAGGATGCGGTCGACCCTGCTGTGCTGCAGGAAGTTTTTACTGCCGCGCAGAAATCCCCTTCCAACTGCAATGTTCAGCCCTGGAAAACCTACGTAGTCTCCGGTGCGAAAAAAGATGAACTGAAAAACCAGCTGGTGTCTGTGGTCATGAAACAGCAGACACCAGAACCTGAATTTAACTGGAAGGTTGCCTATCAGGGCATTCACCGCGAACGCCAGTTTGGTTCTGCCGCTGCGCTTTACAATGCGATGGGTATTGAGCGTGAAGACAAAATGAAACGCAATATGGCCATGCTGCGCAACTGGGCATTTTTCGATGCACCACATGTTGCTTTTTTCACCATGGATAAATACCTGGATATTATGGGAGCGGTTGATGTGGGCATTTATGCCCAGACGTTAACTCTGCTGCTTAAAGAGCGGGGTATTGATTCCTGCATGCAGGGAGCGCTGGGCCAGTTCCCGCAACCAGTGAAAGAATTTCTGAATATCCCGGACGAAAAAGGGATTTTATTTGGTATGTCGTTCGGTTACGCCGATGACAGCGCGGATGCCAATAAATGCCGTACCGACCGCGCTGATCTCGATGATGCCGTGGCTTTTATCAGCTGAGCCAGGATAAAAAACGGGAGTCAGAGTACTCCCGTTTTTGACAGCGGAGTGATAACAATGGGGTTATCTGACCACGGGATAGGCCAGTTCCCCCCAGTCATGTTCACTGTGTGTCAGCATGATATCCACCACCACCGGCATCAGTGCCATCAGCAGTTCCCCTCCGTCTTCAATCTGCTCACGGTTCACCCGGCTCTGCCAGGTTGCACCACCGCGTACCACCTGATTGTGCAGCACGTACAGACGATCCAGCACGATACCTAATAATTCCGGGACTTTTTTACGACTGAGGAAGTTCAGTGCCGCGACGGACGACTGGTCAAAGGCTGTTTTCCAGCAATCATTGTCACGCCGCTGCGATTCCCAGAATGGTGCAAAGACATACGGATTTTTGATCAGCGCCCTGACCGGACCCGAAAACTGATGCCAGAGACAATCATAAATCCGTTCCTGATGATCCAGCGACACCAGTTGCTGAATAAATCGCTGAAAGGCCAGCTGTTCTTCCAGCGGTGAATTGCCCTCTTCTTCCACATAGCAGCAGGCGCTGAAACTGATCCAGCCACAGATAAACTTAAGGTCCGCGTCCGCTTCATGCTGATAAGCAGCATTCAGCCAGCTGAGAGCGCGATGCAGACGCGTTGACTGCAGCTCATTCAATAAGTCACGCTGTTCACGCAGCCGCTGTTTGAGTTCGTTGGTATCTGCCATGAATATACTCTGCTCTCTGCCTGCTCAGACCTCACCAGACACCGACATCATCGGTCTCTGGTTCAGGGCTGGCTCAGGCGTCCTGCTGACCGTCCGCGGAGCCGCAGCAAGCACTGTGGTCGCCGTGAAAATCAATCGCCATATAAATAGCCGACTGTGGATATTCCGATGGATAAGCCATATAAAAATGGGTCTGTTCATCCACCGGCCACCAGCAGGAGGCTTCACGTGGAATATCAGCCAGTTCCACCCGCTCCACACTGTATTGCAGGTTATTCGTTTCCGCTTCCGGTACCCATTGAAAAAACTCTGCCGGAAATCCTTCTTCGGACGTATTCAGTTTATCTTCCGTTTTCAGTGACTGAAGTTTCTTTTCCCATTCCGGGTCCTGGCTGATTTCGACAAAGAAATCGGCCAGGAAACGGGTATGTTTTTTCTTGGTAATACGGGCGTTAGACATACAATTTCTCTCTTTAAAGCCTGATTACCAGGGCAATGCCTGGCCGTTGGAATGCCAGAAACCACCGGAGGTTTCCAGTGTTAATTCATCAATACGGGCCGCCAGCCCCTGCGCAGCTTCCTGCGGCGTGATATCGCCATTAAAGCCAACCATCCGGGTTTTCACAAAACCGGGATGCAATTGTGCGACCGCGATTCCCTGAGGTTTAAGATCCATCGCCAGCGATTTGCCGAAAGCATTCAGCGCCGCTTTGGAGGCACGATAGCCATAGTAAGAACCTGAGGTATTATCGGAGACGGAACCCATGCGGCTGGTAATATTGGCGATCTTAGAGCCATTCGTCATAAACGGCAGCAGCACCATCGTCAGTTTCAACGGCACCATGGCGTTGATATCAAACTGACGCTGGATAGCGTCGAAATCCATGGATGTCAGTGTTTCGTTAGTAAACAGCCCGGCGTTATTAATCAACAGATCCAGCGGGCCGTCCAGCAGCTGCTCCAGCAGAGTCGCTATCGCCCCCAGAGATTCCTCCTGAGTCAGATCAATACCACTGATCACCTGATCGGCAATATCTTCCAGTTCTTCACTGGTTTCCCGGCAAATACCGGTCACCGAGTCGCCACGGGCGGCAAATAATTTTGCCAGTTCAAGTCCGATTCCCCGGTTGGCGCCGGTAATTACAACGTTTGCCATGTTGCGCTCCATCTGTATTTTTACCGCGCACATACTAACGTCTTTCCGCTGCCGGTCACAGCGCTGACAGCCAGATCACCGGAACACCAGAGCACCCAAATAAAAGATAACGGTATAACTACCGGGTCAGGGTTTGCTTATCAGCAAAGGTGACTTCCCGCCCCTGCAGCCGGCTGCTGACGATATACTGCTGCCCGCGCCGCCCGAAACGCTGTAACCAGTTATCCAATGCCGGAACCAGCCGTGCCGTCGTATCCAGCAAACGGATAAACGGCGCCTGTAAGCCCGGCAGCAGCCCCAGACCGAAGGCCCCGGGAATATTCAGCACGCGCCGGATATCAGCCGGAATCAGCCAGTTGGCGTAGGCGCGGTGAAACCAATAAACAAAGCGCTGATAAATACGGTTACCCGGTACTTCAAGAAAATTATTCAGATAGGATTCGGCCAGCACCATACTGTCTTTATCCGGATTAATCCGGCTGCCTGCAGCAATAATAAATAACCAGTCCACACCCTGCTGACGATTCTCTGGCAGCAGTCGCCAGTCATCCCCCATCAGACGGGCAACGTAACGCCACAAATGCAGGACCGCATCGATTTCTTTGTCGTTGAAACGCCAGCCCAGCATACTGGCACCGGTTACCATCAGCATTGAAAAAGCCACATTCGTAGCCAGAGAATCGCCCTGATTAATCGGCAATCCCCATTGCTCTGAATCCCACTGCGCATGCTGCTTTAACCGTTGCCGCACCAGCGCATGCATGACCCGGACTTTCACCGCAGAACAATAGCCTTTGGCTCCGGGTTTTAAACCGCCGCAGGCTGTCACATCGAACCAGAAAGCCGTGGTCTCCGATACCCGGTCAAACGAGCTGTTGCCATTTAATGCGCCGGTAAAGGCCAGAGGTTTCGTAATATCACTGTTGGCATAGCCACCCAGTAACGCCAGATCGCCCAGCGCGTACATCGCAAAACGGCCACAGCGGTGAATAACCCGACAGGCCAGTTCAAGTTTGTCTTCCTGTAACCAGTCCGGTGGCGTTTCTGCTTCCTGCAGCATTTTTTTCAATGCCGGGGTCAGACTGGCATCCACAGAATCACTGCCTTCTTCCACCGCGCGGCGCAGATAGTCGTGGGGGTTGTTTATCTGTTGTCGCACAGACGGGTCAGCAAAGAGTTCTGCTGCCACGTCATCACCCACCGTATCAGCCCGGTGGTAACTGGCAGCAATCTGATCGACCAGGGTATCGGAGGGCGAGGGATAATGTCCGAGCAGTAAGCGTAAGCCGAAGGCTGTTTTTCTGGCCCTGAACGTGTTCCGCTCAGTGGAAAACACAAACCGGGCCGGGTGAGGCTGCTGAGTTTTTTTATAATCTGTCATGGCTACGCCCTGTATAAGAAACCTGCAGCGGAAAGTATTCCACAGCGGGGATGCTTATAACATGGACACATCAGCCGATGTGTCAGGCGCCATGTCAGCACTTATCTGTGCCGGGCAATAAAAAACCCCACCCGTTGTCACGGATGGGGTCAGATAAAATAACCGCTTGTGCCGTTATCAGGCCGGGTTGAACTGAGCGACCATCAGTTTCAGACGCTTCTGCTGCATCATCAGCGAATATTCAACTTCTTTTACCCGGGTACGCAATGCGGCGCCTTCCCACTTTTCCTGCAGATTACGACGGGTTTCCTGCACCCGCTGCCCCTGCAGTTCGGTCCAGTGGGCCAGCATTTTTTTAAACTCTTCGTACTCGGTTTCCAGCATCGCCGACCACTTTTCATGGGCACCGGTTTTTTCCAGTTTTTCCTGTGCACGTTTGAACTGCATCTTCAGTCTGGCGCGCTGGATTTTAAATTCCGGAACGGTTTTAAGATCTGACGCCAGTCCCACCAGCTGACAGGATTTGATAAACCACTTGGTGGGATCCCACTGATACCAGCGGATACCGTTACGGTAATCCGTCTGAAAGATATGGTGATAATTGTGGTAGCCCTCGCCATGCGTCAGGAAGGCAAAGAAAGCGTTGTCACGGGCGGTATTTTCGTCAGTGTACGGCTGCGAACCCCATTTATGTGCGATGGAGTTAATAAAGAATGTGAAGTGGTGAGTCGCAACAATTCTCAGGAAACCAGCAAACAGAATCATGCCCCAGATGTCGCCCAGCATCAGACCCAGGGCAACCGGAATCAGAACATTCATACCCAACGCTATCGGCAGATAATATTTGTACTGCCACATAACAATCGGGTCTTTGGTCAGGTTTTTAACGTTATCAAAGTTTACCTCACCGCTCGGATAACGACGGATCATCCAGCCCATATGAGAGAACCAGAGACCACGTTTGGCAGAATACGGGTCCAGATCCACATCATCAACATGGCGGTGATGGACCCGGTGACCAGAACTCCAGTGCAGAATCGTGTTCTGTAATGCCATGGCACCAAACAGAGCGTAAAACAGACGTACACTCCAGTGGGCCTTATAGGCGTTATGGGACCACAGACGATGATAACCCGCGGTGATGGCCAGCTCGGTCAGCCAGGTCAGAACCACGAATGCCACCACAGCAGACACGGAATAACCATGGGTCAGCCCATACCAGGGCACCAGTGTCACCACCACCAGGTTAGTGAGTGCAAACATAAAGGTCGGCGTCCAGTTAATCGGGGCCTTGTCTTTTTTATTGGTATCGCTCATAAAACTCAGCTTTTCGTTCATTGGGTGCCCGCCACGTGGAGCGGAATTACTTTATATGATAACCCAAGCACAGCATTTTCAACACAAGCGGTCGCATCTGGCTTGTTACAGATCATATCCGGAGGCTTTTTACCCTTCTGCTGCCCATAATCACGGGGATCTGGCAATCATTCCAGGTGGTCACAGCTTAGCATCCTTACACGACACAATGACGACAGATACAAAAAAACCGCGCCAGGCGCGGTTTTTTCATTCTGAATCATCAGCCGCCGAAGTCGTCCAGCATGATGTTTTCAGGTTCGACGCCCAATCCTTCGAGCATTTTGATCACTGACTGGTTCATGATCGGGGGCCCACACATGTAGTACTCGCAGTCTTCCGGCGCCGGATGGTCCTTCAGATACTGTTCGAACAGCACATTATGAATAAAGCCGGTCAAGCCATCCCAGTTATCTTCCGGCTGCGGGTCGGACATGGCAACGTGCCACTCAAAATTGTCGTTTTCCGCCGCCAGCTGATCGTATTCATCCTGGTAGAAGAGCTCACGCAGAGAGCGTGCACCGTACCAGAAGCTGATCTTACGCTTGGATTTCAGGCGCTTGAGCTGATCAAAGATATGCGAGCGCATTGGCGCCATACCGGCACCACCACCAATGAAGACCATTTCGGCATCCGTATCTTTGGCAAAGAACTCACCAAACGGACCGTATACGGTGACTTTGTCACCTGGCTTCAGGTTAAACACGTAGGTCGACATGATACCCGGCGGAATGCCTTTAGAGCCCGGTGGTGGTGTTGCAATACGGATATTGAACTTCACCACACCCTTCTCTTCCGGGTAGTTGGCCATGGAATAAGCGCGGATGGTGTTTTCTTTGTTGACCGCTTTAATATCGAAGAAGTTAAAGCGCTCCCAGTCACCGCGGTATTCTTCCTCAATATCGAAATCAGAGAAATTGATCTCGTAAGGAGGACACTCCAGCTGAACGTAACCACCGGCACGGAAGTCAACGTTTTCACCTTCCGGCAGAGCCAGCGTCAGTTCTTTAATAAAGGTCGCCATATTCGGGTTAGAAACAACCGTGGTTTCCCACTTCTTAACCCCGAAGACTTCTTCCGGCACTTCCACCACCATATCCTGCTTAACCGGTGTCTGACAGGACAGACGCCAGCCTTCACGGGCTTCACCCTTGGTGAAGTGAGAGGCTTCGGTGGGCAGCATTTCGCCACCACCGCTTTTCACCACACACTTACACTGGGCACAGGTACCACCGCCACCACAGGCAGATGACAGGAAAATATCGTTCGCTGCCAGCGTCTGCAGCAGCTTGCCACCGGCTTCGGTTTCTACTTCCCGTTCGCCGTTGATCATGATTTTTACGTTACCAGAGCTCACCAGCCTGGCACGGGCGCTGAGGATGATGAATACCAGTGACAATACAATCACGGTAAACATCACAACGCCGAGTATGATTTCTATATCCAAAACATCGACTCCTTACAGCGACACACCAGAGAATGACATGAAGCCAAGTGACATCAGGCCCACCGTCATAAAGGTGATCCCCAGTCCCTGCAGACCTGCAGGTACATCACTGTACTTCAGCTTTTCACGGATACCGGCCAGTGCAGTGATGGCCAGCGCCCAACCGACACCGGCACCCACGCCGTACACGGCACTTTCACCAAAGGTGTAGTCACGCTCGACCATGAAGAGTACTGCCCCCATGATGGCGCAGTTCACCGTGATCAGCGGCAGGAACACACCCAGCGCGTTGTACAGCGACGGAACGTACTTATCCAGTACCATTTCCAGAATCTGAACCATGGCAGCAATCACGCCGATGTAGGTCAGCAGACCCAGGAAGCTCAGATCAACGTTAGCAAAGTCATCACTGATCCAGGTCAGCGCGCCTTCTTTCAGCAGCAGGCCGTAAATCAGGTTATTCACCGGTACCGTGATCGCCAGTACTACAATAACCGCAATCCCCAGACCAATCGCCGTCTGGATCTTTTTCGAAATCGCCAGGAAGGTACACATGCCGAGGAAGAAGGCCAGCGCCATGTTCTCGACGAATACCGCCTTAACGAAAAGGCTGATGTAATGTTCCATTAGTGGCCTCCTGAATGTTCAGTATTCGGCAGAATCTTATATTCAGATTCTTCCACCTGATCTTTCTTCCAGGTACGCAGTACCCAGATGAAACCACCGATAATGAAGAACGCGGACGGTGGCAGCAGAAGCAGACCGTTAGACTGGTACCAGCCACCATCCTGAATCAGCGGCAGTACTTCAAAACCGAACAGCTTACCGGCACCAAAGAGTTCACGTACGGTGGCCACGGTGATCAGTACGACTGAATAGCCCAGACCGTTACCGATGCCATCGAAGAAACTCAGCACAGGGCCGTTTTTCATGGCGAAGGCTTCGGCACGCCCCATCACAATACAGTTGGTAATAATCAGGCCCACGAAGACTGACAGCTGCTTACTGATTTCGTAGGCATAGGCTTTCAGAATCTGGTCCACCACGATCACCAGCGAGGCAATAATGGTCATCTGTACAATAATACGGATGTTATTGGGAATGTGATGACGGATCAGGGCAATGCCCAGATTCGAGAATGCCGTAACCGACGTCAGGGCAATACACATTACCAGTGTTACGTTCAGGCTGGTGGTTACCGCCAGCGCAGAACAGATACCCAGAATCTGAACCGCAATCGGGTTCTTGCTGAATAACGGTTCGGTAAGAACTTTCTTTAATTCAGACATGATCAGGCCCCCTGTTCTTTCAGTTTGGTCAGGAATTTACCGAACCCTGATTCGCCAACCCAGAATTTCACCAGACTGTCGACACCACGGCTGGTCAGGGTTGCACCGGACAGGCCATCGACCTGATTCGGATTACCCGGCTCTGCGCCACCTTTCACGACTGAGATAGCCACATCGCCGTCTTCGTCGTGCAGTTTTTTACCGACCCAGAGCGATTTCCACTTCGGATTGTCCACTTCACCACCCAGTCCGGGGGTTTCCGCGTGCTGGTAGAAACCCAGACCGGCGATGGTTTCCATGTCACCTTTCAGAGCCAGGAAGCCATACAGAGTGGACCACAGACCATAACCGTGTACCGGCATAATGATCTTCTCGATCTCACCAGCGCTGTTTTCCAGAATATAAACCGGCGCATAATCCGCCTGACGTTTAATGCTGGCCGGATCGTCCTGCAGTTTTTCAGATAACTCCGGCATTTTAGACGCTTTGGACTGGTCGTAGTTTTTCGGGTCCAGACCTGCTTCTTTGATTTCTGCCAGCTCAGCTTCGGTCGCATAGCGGCCGGCTTCCAGGTTCACAATACGGGTTGTCACCTGTTTGAACTGTTCATCGATATCCACACCCGGCTGCAGAATGCCTGCCGCGGCGAGAATGTTCTGTTTTCTGTCTGCTACCTTATTGGCCTGCTGCAGAGGCTTCAGCGAGACCGCGGCACCCGCCACAATCACTGAACACACCAGACACAGCAGAATGGCAACCAACAGAGTCTTCTGGATGCTGTCGTTATTCGCTGACACGTGCAACCCTCCGTTTGATGTTTGCCTGAACGACGAAATGGTCAATCAGAGGTGCAAACAGGTTGGCGAACAGAATGGCGAGCATCATGCCTTCCGGGAAAGCCGGATTCACAACACGGATCATAATCACCATAAAGCCAATCAAAGCACCGAAGAACCATTTACCTTTGTTGGTCATGGACGCCGATACCGGGTCGGTTGCCATAAAGATCATACCGAAGGCAAAACCACCCAGAACCAGATGCCAGTACCATGGCAGCGCAAACATCGGATTGGTATCAGACCCCACCGCATTGAGCAGCAGTGTCGTTACCACCATACCAATCATCACACCGGCAACAATACGGAAGGACGCAATGCCCATGGTCAGCAGCACCGCACCACCAATCAGAATGGCCAGCGTACTGGTTTCGCCCATGGAGCCCTGAATCGTGCCGAAGAAGGCATCCATCCAGCTGACGCCGTTATCAATCATGTTCTGCACACCGCCTTCGGCCGCACTGCCCAGCGCGGTTGCACCGGTAAAGCCGTCTGCCGCTGTCCATACAGAGTTACCGGACATATCCGCCGGGTAAGCGAAGAACAGGAACGCACGGCCGGTCAGGGCCGGGTTAAGGAAGTTTTTACCGGTACCACCGAAAATTTCCTTACCGATCACCACGCCGAAGGTGATGCCCAGCGCTACCTGCCACAACGGAATCGTCGGTGGCAGAATCAGAGCAAAGAGAATGGAGGTTACAAAGAAGCCTTCATTCACTTCGTGCTTACGCACAGTCGCAAACAGAACTTCCCAGAAACCGCCAACAATAAAGGTGGTGGCATAAACCGGCAGGAAATACGCCGCGCCAAACGCAAAGTTATCCCAGAAACTGGTGACATCGTGACCGCTGCCGCCCAGCAGTGCGATCAGCACTTCACGCCAGCCTTCAATCGTTGTACCGGCACCAGCCGCCAGCGCACCGTTTGCCTGCAGGCCGATGTTGTACATACCAAAGAACATGGCCGGGAAAGTACACACCCAGACCGTGATCATAATACGTTTCAGGTCAATACCATCGCGCACGTGGGCCGTGTTATTGGTCACACTCGGCGGACGATACAGACCGGTATCCACCGCTTCATACAACGGATACATTTTTTCGTACTTGCCACCCTTCTCAAACGCGGGTGCCATCTTATCGAGCATATTACGTAAGCCCATGATTAACCCTCCGCCTGAATTCGGGTGAGATTTTTACGCAGGATCGGGCCGTATTCATACTTGCCCGGACATACGAAGCTGCACAGGGCCAGATCTTCTTCGTCCAGTTCCAGCGCGCCGAGATTGACGGCAGATTCCATATCTTCGACGATCAGTGCACGCAGCAGCTGAGTCGGCAGGATATCCAGCGGCATGATTTTTTCGTAAGCACCCACAGGTACCATGGCCCGTTCACTGCCATTGGTGGTTGAGGTGAAGGCAAAGCGCTTGCCCAGCAGCTTCGACAGATACACAGGCATCACCGAGAAGTTGTTGGCACCGGCCCGCAGATAGTGAAGGAACGGACGATCGCGGCCTTCCAGGATAACGGACACCTGATTGTGGAAAAATCCAAGATACTGATGATCGGCATCGGCAGTGCGGCCACCGAACACAGAACCGGAAACCACACGGTTCTCACCTTCCTGCAGCTCGCCGGCCGTCAGTTGCGCCAGATTGGCGCCGACACGGGTGCGCAGCAGACGTGGTTTTTTCACCTGCGGACCCGCCAGGGCTACCACGCGGTCTGTGAACAGTTTGCCGCTGGTGAACAGATGACCAATGGCAATCACATCCTGGTAACCTGCTGTCCAGACGGTGCGGCTCTCACTTACCGGGTGCAGGAAATGGATATGGGTACCGGCAAGACCGGCCGGATGCGGGCCTGAAAACTCTTCTGTGCTTTCCACACCGGCGGCAGGAATATCCGCGCCCGGTGCCTTACAGACGTACAGTTTGCCTTCCGTCAGCTGTTTCAGTACCAGCAGGCCCTGTTTAAACGCATCGGCCTGTTCTTTGATAACCGGCTGCGGATCAGCGGCCAGGGGATTGGTGTCCATGGCGTTAACGAAAATCGCCTGCGGACGGGAGCCAGGCTCAGGAACACGGGAATAAGGACGGGTGCGCAGTGCAGTCCACAGACCGGAAGCGACCAGGTTGTCCTGAATCTCGTCAGCAGACAGGGATGTCAGCTGCTCAGGCGTATAACTCTTGAATGTTTCTTCTTCATCGCCATCCAGTTCGATCACTATCGACAGGAATACGCGACGCTCACCGCGGTTAATGGCTTTTACCACACCCGCGCCTGGAGAAGTGTATTGCACACCTTCCGTTTTTTTGTCGGTGAATAACACCTGGCCTTTCTTGACTCGATCACCTTCCTGAACTGCCATCGTCGGCTTCATACCAACGTAATCCGGACCCACCAGAGCAACTTCCGTTACCGCTGGACCATCCGTAATGACTTGTTCAGGATTACCGGTGATTGGTAAGTCGAGACCCTTTCTGATATCGATCATACGCCTCGCCTAATCACAGTTGTTCCGCGTGCCGGACCAGCACAAAAAAACGCGCACAGCGGCCCCACTCTCAATCAGGCTGCGGTACGTAGATTGTCTTTTTGTTCTGAAAACAGGCACTTGGACCCATTTCCCAAGTTAAAAATCGCGCTAAGTATAATGACCGGCTGCGGATTAATCCACAGAAGTTCCGACCAATTCCTAATACAGGTAAGCCTTATCGCCCCGTTTCTGCCTGTTTTGTGCAAAGTTTAGTCAAGTTATACAGAAGCACACGACAGGCTTTTTCAGGGCAAAAAAAACCGCTGCACAGCAGCGGTTTTTTATCTCAGTTCACTTTCGGAAAAGTGGGATATTCGACCCCGCAAACCTGCTGGGCAATCCGCACCACCTGACGGCTGTAGCCATATTCGTTGTCGTACCAGACATACAGATTCACATGGCTGCCATTAACGATAGTGGCCTGCGCATCGACGATGCCGGCATGGCTGTTGCCAACAAAGTCAGTAGAGACCACTTCCGGTGAATTCACCCAGTCGATCTGCTTTTGTACCGCTGAATGAAGAGACTGTTCGCGCAGGAAGTTATTCACTTCCTCAACGGAGGTTTCTTTCTTCAGATTGAGCGACAGAATCGCCATGGAGACGTTCGGTGTCGGTACGCGGATGGCATTCCCGGTGAGCAGACCTTTCAGCTCCGGCAGAGCTTTGGCGACGGCTTTCGCGGCACCGGTTTCAGTGATCACCATGTTCAGCGGCGCGCTGCGGCCACGACGGTCACCCTTGTGGTAGTTATCAATCAGGTTCTGGTCATTGGTGTAAGAATGCACGGTTTCAACATGACCATTGGCAATGCCGAACTGGTCGTGCATCACCTTCAGAACCGGTGTAATGGCGTTGGTGGTACAGGACGCCGCGGACAGAATTTTATCCGACTCATCAATGTCACCGTTATTGATGCCATACACAATGTTTTTCAGATCGCCCTTACCCGGTGCGGTGAGCAATACACGCGCCGTACCTTTGGCTTGCAGATGCTGTGACAGACCTGCGTCATCACGCCACACCCCGGTGTTATCAATGACCAGTGCATTGTCGATGCCGTATTCGGTGTAATCGATCTCCGCCGGGTTGTTGGCGTAAATGATCTTAATGTAATTACCGTTAGCGATGATGGCTTCGTTTTCAGCGTCTACCGTCAGTGTGCCACGGAAAGTACCGTGAACAGAATCACGACGCAGCAGAGAAGCACGTTTGACCAGGTCATCGCCCTTACCGCGACGTACCACAATCGCACGCAGGCGCAGAGAACCGGAACCGGCTTTCTCAATCAGGATACGCGCCAGCAGACGGCCAATACGGCCGAAACCGTACAGCACCACATCACGGTTTTCATTGTCTTCCCCGGACTGAGTGCCAACACCGGCCAGCTCGGTCGCCAGGAATTCTTTCATATCGCGGCCATTGCCTTCATTACGATATTTAACCGCCAGTTTGCCAAGATCGATGTGGGCGCGGCAGACGTCCATTTCACTCAGTGCCTGCAGCACAGGGAAAGTGTCATGTACCGACAGCTCCTGCTTTTCCATGTGACGCACAAAGCGGTGCGCTTTCAGGATTTCAATCACAGAGCGATTGATCACCGGACGACCATAGATAGAAGTCACAATGTTCTTTTGGCGGTACAGCTGACCAATCACCGGGATCATAGATTCAGCGATGGCTTCACGGTCCATCCAGTCCTGCAAGCAGGCTTCGCGCATGTCTTGGCTCACGGGTTCACCTTCCGTTTTTTTCAGTAAAATAATGGGCAAATTTCGGGCGCATATTATGCCCAGATGTCAGACATTTCACAAACAAATTGAACAAAGCACGGTCGCCTTTCAATGCCCGCCACGCCCGTCAGCGGGCCGCTGTGTTCCGCTGCAGGCGTTTCTATGCGGCGGTCCTTCGGCTAAACTGGCGCCCTTTTGATACTACTTGTTGATACTACGCAGAGCAGGAGTCCGCATGACCAGCCCTTTCTCCCCGGAAATCCCGACCAAAGACGCGGAGCGGCGCTTCTGGGGAAACCTGACTGGTGCATCACAGGCGCTGGCCATCGCCAGTGCTGCCGCCGGCCATCCGGGATTAACACTGGTTATTTCCGCCGATCCCGCCAACGCTCTGCGGCTGGAAGAAGAAATCCGTTTCTTCGCCCAGGAACTGCCGGTGCTGCATTTTCCCGACTGGGAAATTCTGCCTTACGATGTCTTTTCCCCTCACCAGGATATCGTCTCCCAGCGTATTGCCACCCTGAGTCAACTGCAGGATATCCGCCACGGCATTCTGATTCTGCCGGTGTCCACCCTGCTGCACCGTCTGCCACCGGCCAGCTTTTATCAGGGCCAGACCTTCGCCCTGGATGTGGGTCAGAGTTTCAACGTCGACAACACCCGCATCCAGCTGGAATCGGCCGGTTATCATTGTGTGGATACTGTGTATGAACACGGCGAATTCGCGGTACGTGGTTCCATTGTCGATATTTTCCCCATGGGACACGACACCCCGTTCCGTATTGAGCTGTTCGATGATGAAATCGAAACGCTGCGTACCTTCGACCCGGAAAGCCAGCGCACACTGGAAAAAGTCAGCACCATCCGCATTCTGCCGGCGCGGGAATTTCCACTGAATACCTCGGCCATCCGTACTTTTAAGTCACGCTGGTTCGATTTTTTTGATCAGGACCCGAAAGCCTGCCCGGTGTTTACCGATGTCAGTGGCGGCATCGCGCCAGCCGGTATCGAATATTACTTACCGCTGTTTTTTGCTGAACCCCTGGGCAGTCTGTTTGACCACCTGCCCGCCAATACCCTGATCGTTCACGATGGCCGCACAGAAGAAGCGGCGGAAATATTCCGCAAAGACAGCGAACAACGCTATGAAAGCCGGCGCTACGACCGGCTGCGCCCGATTCTGCCACCGGCAGAGCTGTTTCTCGCCACCGATCAGCTGTTCGCCGGCATGAATCACTATCCGCGTATTCAGTGGCAGGCCGGGCCGCCGCCGGAACGGGCCGGTGCGGTCAGCTTTCACACCGCCGCATTGCCGGATATCAGTATTGACTCGCGCCTGGAGCAACCGCTGCAGCGCCTGCAGCACTGGCTGCAGGACAATAATCAACTGAAGATTCTGTTCTGTGCCGAATCGGCCGGCCGCCGCGAAGCGCTGCGGGAACTGCTGGGCCGCATCAGCCTGCGGCCGCAGGAGCTGGCCCACTGGGCAGAATTCCGTCATGGCGGGGCTTCGCCCGGGCTATTGGTGGGCCCGCTGGATGACAGCGTACTGCTGGCGGAAGACGGCATCGCCATCATTACCGAAAACCAGTTATTCGGTCAGCGTATCCGCCAGACCCGCCGCCGCGACCGGCAGAAAACCAATCCGGATATGGTGATCCGTGATCTGTCCGAGCTGCAGGAAGGATCTCCGGTGGTTCATCTGGATCATGGCGTGGGCCGTTACATGGGCCTGCAGACCCTGGATGCCGGCGGCGAAGTCAATGAATTCCTGGTACTGGAATATCAGGGCAATGCCAAACTCTATGTACCGGTATCAGCCCTGCACCTGATTTCACGCTATGGTGGCAGCGAGGAAGGTGCCGCCCCGATCAGTAAACTGGGCACCGACAAATGGGCCCAGGCGAAACGCAAAGCGGCCGAAAAAATCCGCGACAGCGCCGCCGAGCTGCTGGACATCTACGCCCGCCGCGAAGCGCGTAAAGGCTTTGCTTTTGATAAGCCGGATGACGATTACCTGCGCTTTACCGCCAGTTTCCCCTATGAAGAAACCCCCGACCAGCAGGCCGCCATTGATGCGGTCATTGACGATATGTGCTCGCCCCGGCCGATGGACCGCCTGGTATGTGGCGATGTCGGCTTCGGTAAAACAGAAGTGGCGATGCGTGCCGCCTTTATGGCCGTGCAGAGCGGCAAGCAGGTTGCAGTGCTGGTGCCCACCACTCTGCTGGCGCAACAGCATTATCAGAATTTTGCCGACCGCTTCGCCGAGTGGCCGGTGAAGGTGGATGTCCTGTCGCGCTTTAATTCCGCCAAAGAAACCCAGCAGGCGCTGGACCGTATGCTGGATGGTAAAACGGATATCGTCGTCGGAACCCACAAGCTGCTGCAGAAAGATGTCAAATTCGACCATCTGGGCCTGCTGATCATCGACGAAGAGCATCGCTTTGGCGTGCAGCAGAAAGAGCGTATCAAGGCCCTGCGTGCGGAAGTGGATATTCTGACCCTGACTGCCACACCGATTCCGCGGACCTTAAATATGGCCATGGCCAGCATCCGGGATCTGTCGATTATTGCCACGCCACCGGCGAAACGCCTGAGTGTCAAAACCTTTGTGCGCCAGCATGATCAGGCCACCGCGAAAGAAGCCATCCTGCGTGAAATTCTGCGCGGTGGTCAGGTGTATTATCTGCACAACGAAGTCAAAAGCATCGAAAAAACAGCCCGCGATCTGGCTGAGGCCATCCCGGAAGCCCGGGTGATTGTCGCCCATGGCCAGATGTCCGAACGTGAACTGGAGCGGGTCATGAGTGATTTCTATCACAAGCGCTTCAACGTCCTGGTGTGTACCACCATTATTGAGACAGGGATCGACGTTCCATCTGCCAATACCATTATCATCGACCGTGCAGATAAATTTGGTTTAGCGCAGCTGCATCAGCTGCGTGGCCGGGTCGGCCGTTCGCATCACCAGGCCTATGCCTACCTGCTGACGCCACCGCCGAAATCCCTGACCAAAGACGCCGAAAAACGGCTGGAGGCCATTTCCGCCTCGCAGGATCTGGGCGCCGGCTTTATGCTCGCCACCCACGATCTGGAAATCCGCGGTGCGGGTGAACTGCTGGGCGAAGAACAGAGCGGACAGATAGAAACCATCGGCTTCACCCTGTATATGGATATGCTGGAACAGGCTGTGAACGCTATGAAAGCCGGTAAGACGCCATCGGACGATCTGACCATTCAGGCCGGAGCCGAAGTGAATCTGCATATTCCGGCACTGATCCCGGATGACTATCTGCCGGATGTGAATTCGCGCCTGACGCTGTACAAGCGCATCGCCAGTGCGAAGGATGATACTGAGCTGAAAGAACTGCAGGTGGAAATGATTGACCGTTTTGGCCTGTTGCCGGATGCCGTGAAAAACCTGTTCCGCCAGACATCGCTGAAGCTGAAGCTCACGCCCATGGGCATCGCCAAGCTGGATGCCGGGGACAGCAGTGGCCGCATTGAATTTGCCGCCGAAACGAATATAAATCCCTTTGTGCTGGTCAAACTGGTACAAAGCAAACCCAACACATTCAAACTGGAAGGCGGCCACACCTTGCGTTTCAACCTCAACATGTCCAGTATCGACCAGCGCTTCCATCAGATCGACCAGGTCATTACCGAATTACAGAAGGACCCTAACCTGTGAAGCTTCTGCACAGCCTGCCTGCCCTCCTTGTCTGTGGTCTGCTGACCGCGCCGGCTGCCTCGGCCGCGCCCTGGTACCGCGTCGAAATGATGCTGGTTGCCTACGAAAATCAGGACAATATCGACCACGAACTCTGGGCCGATGCACTGCCTTCCCGCTACCATGACGACGACCAGACGCAGCCTGATTTCGGCTGGTGGCAGGCGCCGGCCATGTACCGGCAGCTGCATTCTGCCCTGTATGCCGGTTTCAGCTTTCCACAGATTCCGGCAGCAGAACTGCCGGCGCCTTTTACACGCCTGAAACATCATATTCTGCAGTCGGCAGAAGCCAGGATAAACAGCCGCAGCGACATGCAGGTGGTCTGGCATCAGGCCTGGATTGAACCGGTTCAGGAAGAAGATAAAGCCGTCGTGCACCCGGTGAATATCCACTATGAAGACGACCTGGTCATTGAGATCAGTGGCAGCTTTACACTGCACCGCAGCCGCTATCTGCATCTCAATACCGACCTGGTGGTGCAGCATTACTCACTGGATGAGAACCCGGTACTCAACACACTGACGTTACCGGACAGCCACTCAGTCAAAGATGATTACCGTACCGGCATGCCACAGAGCGATAACGGGCCCGCCTTTGCAGCCAGTCCGGCTGAACTCCAGCCAACTCCGTTACGTGCGGCGGAAGTCAGACAGTCGCGCCGGATGCGCAGCAACGAACTGCACTATATTGATCATCCGATGCTGGGGATTGTGATCAAACTGATCCCGGTTGAAGACGCCAGTTCACTGGCCGACGATATATCCGCTACAGACAGTGATGCCTGATTGATGCGGGTCTGAGGCCGTTCAGGCCTTCATTCCCGCCAGAGTTGCCGCCACAATATCACGCACGCGCTGCATGCCATCGGCCAGCACTGTGCGGATATCATCCATGGTAATTTCTCCGTCGGAGCGACCGGCTGCCGGATTCACCACCAGACACAGGCTGGCGTAAGGAATCGCCAGCTCCCGGGCCAGCGCCGCTTCCGGCATGCCTGTCATGCCCACCAGATCACAGCCGTCCCGCTCCATCCGGTTAATCTCCGCAACAGTCTCCAGACGTGGCCCCTGGGTGGCACCGTAAACGCCGTAATCCAGTACCGGCTGGCCGATACGGGCAGCAGCGGCAAGCAGATGCTGGCGCAGTGTTTCATCGTAAGGTCGGGTCAGATCAATATGATCAAGCGGGCGGAATTCGCCATCAAAAAAGGTACTTTCCCGACCCCAGGTGTAATCGATCAGCTGATGCGGCACCGAGATCTTACCGGCCCCCATGTCGGCATGAATCCCGCCCACGGCATTCACCGCAATAATGGCCGTTGCCCCCAGCTCCTGCAAAGCCAGCAGATTAGCGCGGTAGTTAATCTTATGCGGCGGCACCGCATGAGGATGCCCGTGACGGGCCAGAAACAACACCTGACAGCCGTTCCAGTCACCGGCTTCCACCACGCCGGATGGCTTGCCCAGCGGGGTTTCCAGATGATGTGCCGCCGCGATCTGCGGACCTTCGAGCTGGGTCAGTCCGGTGCCGCCGATAATCGCGACCACTGGTTGTGATGACATAATTTCTGACTTCTTAAAAACGGCTGAGTAAACGGCGGACAGCGTCCGCCCGTTGCTGATTGGCCTCGGTGTGCAATGCATCCGGGTTTCCCTGCAGAGCGCTCAGATCCAGGTGTTGCCAGCCCTGCTCATGGCACTGTTGGCGCACCTGCTCCACGACCTGCTGTGCCCCGTCGGGATCATTGCACACCACCAGTGCATCGGCGCCGGCGTCCATTGCCGCCTGCGCCCGCTGGCCATAACTGCCCACACTGGCAGCACCGGCCATGGTCAGATCATCACTGAAGATGACGCCCTGAAAGCCGAGCCCGTCACGCAGAATATCCTGTAACCAGAGGCGCGAGAAACCCGCGGTATGAAGCGGGTCCAGCGCCGGATACACCACATGCGCCGGCATAATACCGGCCAGTAAGCCCTGTGCCATCAGCTGCTGAAACGGCTGCATATCGTATTCCAGCGCGCCCCGGGAACGTTCATCCACGGGCAGATCTTTATGCGAGTCCGCTACCACCGCACCATGACCGGGAAAATGCTTGCCCACTGCCGCCATACCGGCCTGGGCCATCCCCTGCACAAAAGCGGTGGCCAGAGTGATCACCGTCCCGGCCGAATGGCCAAAGGCGCGGTCGCCGATCACCCGGGACACATCGCGCTCAATATCCAGAACCGGTGCAAAACTCAGATGCACCCCCTGACAGCGGACCTCCCAGGCCATCAGCCAGCCAAGTTCCGTCGCCAGCTCAATGGCGGCAGCTTCATCCTCGTGCAACAGATTCTCAAGCGTCATCATGGGCGGCAACGCAGTAAAACCATCGCGGAAGCGCTGCACCCGGCCGCCTTCCTGATCCACACACAACAGCAGATCCGGGCGCTGTGCACGGATATCCGCACACAATTGTTTAAGTTGTGCCGGACTTTCGTAATGACGGGCAAAGAAAATCAGGCCGGACAGTTCCGGCTGAGCGATAAAATCACGGTCGGCGTCTGTCAGCACAGGGCCTGTAATATCAGCGATGACGCCTGCGCGGTTTAACGGGCTGTTCAAAGGTTGCGGCATGGAATCCTCGCGAAGGTACCTTCCTGAATCCACACCCGGGTCCCGGCCGCCACACGCTCCGCCAGCTCACAGACATGGTCATTGCGCATGCGCACACAGCCATGGGAAAGCGGTTCCCCCATAGGTTCTGAATCCGGCGTGCCGTGGATATAAATATAGCGGCGCATAGAATCGACCAGGCCAAGGCGATTGCGGCCGATTTCCAGCCCCTGCAGCCACAGAATACGGCTCAGTATCCAGTCGCGACGGGGATACTGCTGTGCCAGTTGCGGGGAGTATATCTCTCCTGTGGCACGGCGGCCGACAAATACGGTGTTCACTGGCTGCCCGCGGCCGATACAGGCCCGTATGCGATGCCAGCCACGTGGCGTTTTGCCACTGCCCTGCTCTTCTCCGGCGCCGTTCAGGGCGGTGGAAACCGGGTACTGATAGCACACACCACCGGCAGAATAACGCAGTAACTGATCGGCGATGGAGATTTCAATCAGATCAGCGGGCAGATCGGCCACGCCCGCAGGCATGGGATGAGCTTGGGTCATACTGGCGTTCCATCTGGCTGAAAGACTGGCCGGTGCCCGTTACTGCCCGTAACGACAGGGCGCGCTTATCGGTGAGGCGCGCTGACACCAGCCGCGAGGAAAGGTACCAATTTATCAACGACCTGCGCAATATCCGAACCTTTACCAATATCGTATTCTGCCATAGCACTGAGCGAATCGGCGCCGGATAATGTAAAGACGGTAGCCCCCAGCATAAAATGAATACGCCAGAAGCGTTCTTCTTCCGATAAGGCCGGCGTTGCTGCCGTCACCAGTTTCATATAAGTGTTGAATACACGGCCATATTCATTCTGCAGAAAACGACGCAGGTGCCCCTGCCCCTGTGTATAAGCCAGCCCCAGCAGACGCATAAAAATCCCCAGCCGGCGCGGGCTGTTGTTGTGCCCGGAAAGCAGTGCTGTCTGCGACAGCAGCATCAGCAGCTCCTCCATCTCAGGAACGCGCTGCGGCAGACCGGCTTCCATCTCAGCCAGACGTTCTTCCAGACTCTCACAGAAAGGTCCGAGGAAACGGGCAAATACTGCCTGGATCAGTTCTTTCTTGGAACCGAAGTGATAATTCACGGCCGCCAGATTAACGCCGGCTTTAGTGGTAATATTGCGCAGCGACGTCTCGGCAAAGCCCCGTTCTGAGAACAATTCCTCCGCTGCATTGAGAATACTTTTAACCGTATCTTTCTGTGCCATAAATTCCGCTGATCCACACATTCCTCCCCGCCATTGGAGAGCATCAAAACACCTGTTTCAAACATACGTTTAAAACAAAAATTAGGCAATAGCGGAGGCTACCGTCAGCAGTAATACGGCCCGATTCTTCCTGTCAGTCTTACCAATGCCCGCCACGGAAAACCAACAAAGGTGTTTACACTGGATAAAATACTGTATATCTTTACACCTACTGTATGGATCAACAGACTGGACAGGCATCATGATTAAGCTCACAGCACGTCAGCAACAGGTACTGGATTTCATCCGCTCATCACTGGAGGAAACCGGTTTTCCGCCAACCCGCGCTGAAATCGCCGCCGAACTCGGTTTTAAATCACCGAACGCCGCCGAAGAGCACCTCAAAGCACTGGCCCGCAAAGGCGCGATTGAAATCATGCCCGGAGCATCACGTGGCCTGCGCATCGTTGAAGAACAACTGCCCGGGCTGCCGATTGTCGGCCGGGTCGCCGCTGGTGAACCCATCCTGGCGCAGGAGCATATTGAAGATTACTGCGAAATTCCGCCGAGTTTTTTCCGCCCTCAGGCGGACTACCTGCTGGAAGTTCACGGCGACAGTATGAAAGACATTGGCATTTACGATGGCGATTACATCGCCGTACATAAGGCTGAAACCGCACGTAATGGCGAAGTGGTGGTGGCCCGGGTTGATAACGAAGTAACGGTTAAGCGCTATGAGAAAAAGCGCTCTCAGGTGTTACTGCATCCGGAAAATGAAGACTACCAGCCAATCGAAGTCGATCTCCGTGAACGTGAGTTCGCCATTGAAGGCCTCTATGTCGGCGTCATCCGCCGCCACTGAACAGCCATTTAACGTTTCATCAGGGGGTTAGTTATGCGTCAGTTAGCACTTGGAATGGAGGAGCCCGGCCTGTCTCTGAGCAGTCAGCCGCAGCACGCGTTTGCGCCCGCATTCCGCCCGGCCGGGCAACCATCCGGCAGTCTGACGGAAGTCATTGTCAGCGAAGAAGGCGCTATCCAGCCCTTGCAGCTGCTGCCGATGCTGGCGCAGTGCAGTTCTGCTGAGCGCTGGCTGATGTGGCTGAGCCCTCACCGCCCGATGAACAAACACTGGCTCGCCAGTATCGGACTCAGCCATGCCCCGGTTGTCCACTTAGATCTGTGTAACGACACCCAGCTGGCACTGTGCAGCAAGGTACTGATCGCTGCCAACAGCCATATGATTGTGGAATGGCAGGGACGGCTGAGCAGCAGTGAACGCCAGCAACTCCGCCGTCTGGCAAAAAGCAGCGGCAGTCACGTGGTGATCATACAGCGCGAGTGCTGATGTCCGTGCGGCTTTGTGCCGCTCCGCAAACAAAAAAGCCCTGACCAGGTCAGGGCTTTTTTATGCCATCTACCCGATCAATGCAGACGCTGCTCATGCTCCGGGGCATCGAAGTCATCCTGTTCGACCTCCATGCCGGACAGCTCACCAACCTTGCGCACCCCCGCCTCCAGCATCACCCGTGCAACATCCATATGATGGGCCTGCAGGCTGGCTTTGGCATCCTCAGAAAAATGAATGGAAACCAGCGCATCCGCGTCTGCATCATCGGAACGGCGTAATACAATATCACCGTTGGAAAGTTCTACGATCTCAAAAAAGCGTGCCATATCCGCCTCTCAAAACTGGGCGCGCGAGTGTATCACATGAAATGCCCGAAGGCTGCGCCGTTAAAAAGAACACTTGGGAATAAAAAGATAACTGTTAGAACAGCAGGAATATCAGCTTTCCTGACGATTTTCCCGCTGAACATCGATCAGCGCCGTCATCGCGGCCCACCAGCGTACGACCGGAGATTCCGTACTCTCTGCGGTGAGAGCAATACTCTGTGCATCTGACGACTGAGCAGGACGCACAGCGGACGGCTGACGCAGGGCAGCGACAGCCTTCAGCATCTGACTCAGCCAGGAGAAGGGGTCATCCGCCAGCTGGGTCAGCTCGCGCATTTCACCCGTGACCAGACTGACGCGCTGCAGCAGATCCTGCAGCGACGACACAGGTTCACGGAAGGCCACCATATCGCCCAGTTCCTGCAGGTAAGATAACCACGCATCGTGCAACTGATACAGTCCACCTTCTTCCAGTGCGTCCGCCAGTGACGGGTCATCACACTGTGCATACTCCGCCAGCAGCAACCGGCACTGGTAGAGTTTTTTGTTAGTAAACCCGATCCATTGACTCATACGTGGCTCTCAGAAGCGGCCGCAATCAGAAATCGATTGTCAGGCCAAGGTGGGCACCATCGCCCAGTTTATAGCGGTTATCAACGTCTTCCAGACGAATGCCGTTATAGCGATAACCTGCATACACACGTGCGGTCGGCAGCAGTGAAAATTGCAGGCGCAGATCAGATACGATCATATTGTCCGTGTCGGCAAATGAAATAACCGGTGGCGCATAATACGCGTGCCCTGCCAGACTGACATCCGGCGCGCTGGCAAAACTGTAACGGAAGAAACCACCCACACCCAAAGCCAGACCGCTGTAATCGTCGTAACGATCTGAACGGTCAGTGGAATAAGCAAAGAGTTTTGCCCCCACCCCGATGTACAGGTTACTGGTTGACGGACGGACGTCCACCACATGCAGTCCGGCGGACAGCATCTCACCTTTATCATCGTCGTACAGGCCCGCCAGACTGACGTGCAGGCCACTGCCCATCTGGGTGGCATCATAACCAAGACGCGCAACGTCATCTGACAGACTGATGTCCAGAGAACCGCCGGCATTCGCTGCCGGTGCCATGGCCAGGACAGCCGTTGCACTCAGCAAAGCAGCGCTGAATTTATTCATAAAATTCCCCAATTAATTATTTCTGCGGAGTTTTTTAACCAAAACGCCACTCCGGTTGGCTGCTGATAATAACAGTACGGCGGCACAGGTAAAACCTGAGCCGCCGTACTGTGACAACAAAGCGCGGGGATCAGCTCATCAGATCCAGCAACAGTTTGTTCATACGGGAGACATACTGCCCGGGTTCTTTCAGCTGACTGCCTTCCGCTAACTGCGCCTGCGCAAAAATAAGGCTGGCCAGTTCACTGAAGCGTTCTTCGTCCTGCTCTTTATCAAGACGCTCGATCAGCGGATGGGTCGGGTTAATTTCCAGCGCAGTATCCGGTTCAGGGACAGGTTGACCGGCGGCTTCCATCAGACGGCGCATATGACCGCCCATGTCGTATTGGCCCACCACCAGACAGGCCGGGGAATCGGTCAGACGCGCGGTTACACGGACGTTTTTGACATCCCCTTCCAGCGCTTTCTGAACCCGTTCAACCAGGTCTTTATGGCTTTCTTCCAGATCTTTCTGCTGTTCTTTTTCGGATTCATCCGCCAGCTCATCCAGATCCAGTTCGCCTTTGGTAACGTCCTGGAAGACTTTGCCGTCAAAGTCTGTCAGGTGGCCAACCATCCACTCATCCACACGGTCAGTCAGCAACAGCACCTCAACGCCTTTGGTACGGAAGTATTCCAGATGCGGGCTGGCCGCCACGGCTGCATAGTTATCGCCTGTGATGTAATAGATTTTGCTCTGCCCTTCGCGCATACGGGCCAGATAATCTTCCAGGCTGACCGTCTGCTTTTCACCATCACTTTTGGTGGTGGCAAAGCGGAACAGTCTGGCGATTTTTTCTTTATTGCTGAAATCTTCCGCCGGGCCTTCTTTCAGCACATCACCGAATTCTTCCCAGAACGCCTGGTATTTTTCCGGATCGTTTTTGGCCATTTTTTCCAGCGAATCCAGTACACGTTTGACCAGTGCACTGCGCAGGCTGTCGACCTGCTTATCTTTCTGCAGAATCTCGCGCGACACGTTCAGTGACAGATCATTGGAATCCAGCACACCTTTAACAAAGCGCAGATAAAGCGGCAGGAACTGCTCGGCATCGTCCATAATAAAGACGCGCTGTACGTACAGTTTCAGGCCCCGGGTGGCTTCCCGGTTCCAGATATCAAATGGCGCTTTGGATGGGATATACAGCAGGCTGGTATAATCCAGTTTGCCTTCGACTTTGTTGTGCATCCACAGCAGCGGATCATTCCAGTCGTGAGAGACGTGTTTATAAAACTCTTTGTATTCTTCGTCCGTCAGTTCGTTTTTCGGACGTGTCCAGAGCGCTTTCGCTTCGTTAACTGCTTCCGGAATCTTTTTCTTTTCACCGTCTTCATCGTCTGAGCTGACTTCCTGCGGCAGGTATACAGGCACAGCGATGTGGTCGGAATATTTCTTAATCAGCGAACGCAGACGGAAGTTATCCGCAAATTCTTCTTCCCCTTCTTTCAGGTGCAGGGTAATGCGGGTGCCGTGCGTCGGTTTATCGACGGTTTCCAGGGTGAATTCCCCTTCCCCGGCAGACTCCCAGCGGGTACCGTCAGATGCATCCTGACCGGCACGACGGGTTTCTACCGTTACTTTATCCGCAACAATAAACGCCGAATAAAAGCCGACCCCGAACTGACCGATCAGCTGTGAATCTTTCTGCTGATCACCGCTCAGCTTACTGAGGAATTCTGCGGTACCGGATTTGGCGATGGTGCCCAGATGATTGATCACCTCTTCACGGCTCATGCCAATACCATTGTCTTCCACGACCACAGTTGCGGCGTCAGTGTCGAAATCGATATGAACGCTCAGATCGCTGTCACCTTCATACAGGCCATCATTCTGAAGCGCTTCAAAACGCAGTTTATCGCAGGCATCTGACGCGTTTGAAATCAGTTCGCGTAAAAAAATCTCTTTGTTGGAATACAAAGAATGGATCATCAGATGCAGCAGTTGCTTGACTTCTGTTTTAAACCCCAGGGTTTCCTTGCTGGCTGCAGTCATCTTTTTTCTTCTCCTGTCAACGGACCAAACTTATTCAGCAGTTTCCAGAGATGGGGCCGGGGAAATACATTTCAAGGGTTTAAGGCAGGATTTAAGACCGACAGCTTAATGCAGCACGCCGCCGGGCGGCTCCGCCCACACATCCGCCGCATGGCACCATCCCCTCTGCAGGGAAGACCAAAAAGATAACGGTATAAAACCCGCGACAAAACGTCAGGGTTTCAGCAGGAAATGCGCCCGGGCGGTGGCAATAGGGCTGATCCGTTCGGTCTGCCAGGCGGTGATGGCGACGTTGGCGACCCGCGACCCCTGACGCCACACCTGACACTCAGCAAAGGTATCCTGATGGCGTCCGGCGCGCAGGTAATCCAGTGAAAAGTCGATCATCTTAGGGATGGCCGCAGTATCCATATTCATCATCAGCTGCAGCGAGGCTGACAGTTCCATAAAACCGCCGATCACTCCGCCATGAATGGCCGGCAGAATCGGGTTGCCGATGTTGTCCTCATTTTTCGGCAGACAGAATAATACATCCTTACCGAAACGCTGCAGCTGCAGGCCAATCAGTCTGGCATAAGGAATATCAGCGATAAGAGGTTCAAAATCACCACTCTGCTGTGCCGCCCTGAGGCGTTGTTCAAAACTCATTGCTCACTCTCCGGCGCTGTCATGCCTTCTTCAATGCGGGCGCGGAAATCCGCCGGCGTCATATCCTGACCAATACGCATAAAGGTCGCTGAGCAGCGCGCCACCAGATCACGTTCACTGCCGTCAGTATCCTGATAGACATCGCACTGAGTAAACACCACGCTGCTGGCCACCCGCACGACTCTGGCTTCTGCCAGCAGGTCACGGTCAGGCGTCGCGGCCTTCATGTAGTCCATGCGCAGATCCAGCGTCGGACACAGTTCGAAGCCGGGCAGTACGGCAAACACCGCGGTTCCGCAGGCGGTGTCCATCAGGGTGGTCAGGCTGCCGCCATGAACCACCCCGGTCAGCGGATTACCCACGATAGACTGACTGTATGGCAGACGCATCACCAGTGTCTCTTCGGCCGCATGCTCAACAGTCAGCCCCAGAATCTGACAATGGCGCAGCGTCGATACAAAACGTTCTGCACGGGTTTTTACGGATAAGCTCATGTCTGAATAAACTCTTTGAATCTCGCAGTACTGTCTGACTGACGCCCGGGGCTGAACGGACTATCGAAGCCTGCTCAGGCAGCCGCCACAGTGTGCCCACCAGGGCCGGCCAGCAAACGCTGCGGTTAACGCGGACGTCCGTTATACCGGATAACAGAGAATTAACAATGACGTCTTCGCCACCAGCAATTGATATTTAAGCTCACCAGAGGTTACCTGCCTGCGCTGATAACTCAAGAACTACCTGGCGTTGCGTGTTATGTTACTCCTTTTTACCTGACATTCCGCCAACGACGATCCAATCGCAGGGACGCCTATGAGTTTCAACCATTACCTTGAACAGGCCACGGGCTCAGACAGTCTGCAAATCGACCCCAGCTGGGGACAGGGCCGCACCACCTTTGGTGGCTTGTCCGCCGCCTTATCTCTGGCGCGCTGTCAGCAACAGATCACCGCTGGCAGCCTGCGTTCTCTGGCGGTTAATTTCTGCGGCCCCTTGCAGACCGCCACGCCTTTTACCTTATCTGATCAGATGCTGCGTGCCGGCAATTCGGTCAGCCATATTCAGGGCGATGTTATTCAGAATGATCAGCTGTGTACGCGCATCAGCGCCTGTTACGGTAACCCGCGGGCGACGGATATCCTCGTTGACAGCCCAGCGGGCGATTTACCGCAAGCCGGGTCCGGGCAGGCGCTGCCGTTTATCAAAGGTCTGACACCGGATTTCACTCAGCACATTGACTTCCGCTACTGCGGTGGTGGCCTGCCGTTTACCAACAGCCCACACAATCACCTTAAGGGCTGGATGCGTTTCAGCGACACCAGCGGCCCCATGAGCGATCCGCATATGGTGGCCTTAATCGACGCCTGGCCGCCCACCCTGCTGCAGAAAATGAAATCCTTTGGTCCCTGTGCTTCGATCAGCTGGAACCTGGAAATCATCCGCTCGCCGGCGGCCCTGCCACAGCCGCTGGAGGCCGGTGACTGGCTCTGGTATGAAGCGGAAATCCGTCAGGCCCACGATGGCTATGGCCATACCGAAGCCCGGATTTGTGCCCCGGATGGTACTTTGCTGACCCTCAGCCGGCAGTTAGTCGCCGTTTACGATAAACGCTGACACCCTCCCCGGCCGCAGAAGCAGACGCCGGCCGGGTTCCAATAATTTGCTCAATAGCCCGCCGCCAACTACTACTTAGAGTCATTACCGGTTTTTCACTCTTCCGAAGTTAGGTTATGGCTACCAACATTTTAATCTGCGACGACTCAAGTTTCGCCCGCAAACAGATGGCGCGGGCAATCCCCCCGGAATGGGATGTCGAAGTTCACTTTGCCGCTGACGGCATTGAGGGACTGGAAGCCATCCGGGCCGGCAAAGGGGAAGTGGTTTTTCTCGACCTTACCATGCCTAACCTCGACGGCTACGGTGTGCTGGAGACCATCCGCCGTGACGACCTGCCGGCGATGGTGATTGTGGTTTCCGGCGATATTCAGCCCGACGCCCAGGAACGGGTGAAAGCACTGGGGGCCATGGCTTTTATCAAAAAACCGATTGACGCTGACAAGGCCCGGGCCATCCTCAGCGAATACGGCATTATGGCGGGAGGCTGATATGAATACTCAGACTCAGCCCGTCGTCGACCTGAATGAAGACCAGCGTGATTGTTATCAGGAACTCACCAACGTTGCCATGGGCCAGGCCGCCGACCGGCTGGCCCGTTTGCTGGATGCCTATGTGGTGTTACCCATTCCCAAGGTCAATCTGATTGAAGCCAATGATCTGCGTATGGCGATTCAGGAAGTCGAAGACGAATCTGCCATGTCGGCTGTCTGCCAGGGCTTTATAGGTTCCGGAATCGCCGGCGAGGCCCTGCTGTTGTTTAACGACACCAGTTTTCATGACCTCTCAACGCTGATGAACTATCCGGGCGAACTGGACCGCTTTGCAGAAATGGAATTGCTGATGGATGTCAGTTCATTGCTGATCGGGGCCTGCATTCAGGGCATCGGAGAACAGCTGGAAATTCATTTTAATCAGGGGCATCCGGTAATTCTCGGTCAGCACTGCAAAGTTGAAGACCTGCTGAAACCGGGCAATCACCAATGGACGAAAACCCTCGCCATCGAAATTCACTATACCCTGGAACACGTCAATATTGACTGTGACCTGTTGCTGCTGTTTACCGAAGATTCGGTCATCAAACTGAACGACAAAATTAACTACCTGCTGGACTAGGCCAAGCCATGAGTGATGCAAATATAGAGTTAGGTGATATCCACTGGCTGATGGACATTCTGCAGAATATCGACGTCGGTCTGGTGGTGCTGGACCGCCAGTATGATATTCAGTTATGGAACGGCTTTATGGAAAGCCACAGTGGCCTCAGCCCTCAGGTCGCCCGCGGCGAAAACCTGTTTTCTCTGTTCCCTGAAATTCCACAGGACTGGTTTACCAAAAAAGCCGAACCCGTATTCGAGCTGAAAACCCGGACATTCACCATCTGGGAGCAGCGGCCGTATTTGTTCCGCTTTAAAAACTACCGTCCGATTACTGGCCGGGCATCGGTTATGTACCAGAACACCAGCATCATTCCGCTGCAGTCCATCGACCGTCAGGTCAACCATATCTGTCTCATCGTTTACGACGTCACCGATATAGCGGTCAGCCGGGCCGATGCCGAAACCGCCCTGCAGTCACTGACAGAGCGCAACCGTACCGATCTGTTAACCGGCCTGCTTAACCGGCCATACTGGCTGCAGGAAGCCACCCGGGAATACGCGCGCTGTCAGCGTTCGGTACACCCCAGCACGCTGGTGCTGTTTGAAATCGATGATTTCCGCCAGATCAACGTACTGCATGGTCACCCGGCCGGCGATCACCTTCTGAAAACCTTAGCTGACGGCCTGCTGCAGACTCTGCGCCGCACGGATCAGGTGTGTCGTTATGATGGTGAAACCTTTGCGGCCTTGCTGGTCGACACCGACGAAGAGGAAGCCGGCGTGTTTGCCCAACGCATTCACGAGCTTTCTTCCGTGGTTAATCAGTCCGGCTTACCGGCCGGTGTCAGCTGTACTCTGAGTCTCGGCATCGCCCGCTTCCAGCAGGATTTCAGTGACAGCGCTGCCTGGATTCAGGCCGCAGAAACCGCCCTGATGCAGGCTCGCCAGGAGGGTGGCAACCGGATATGCATTCATCAGCCCTAGCCAATATGCTCAGACAGTTTGCTCTGCACGAGCTTTCAGGCCAAACTGCTTTCTGACCAGTCGATCAACAGGCAGAGAGCAAGGTGCAGCATGGCTGACCATCCGATTCCGCGTCCCTTTATTGATGCACCGCTGAAAGGCCTGCAGCGTCTCGGCTACAGCCCGGCACAGCTGCTCAGCCACGCCGGACTGGTGGCGGATTGCCTTGCCGACCCGGACGCAACGCTGACCGCCACAGACTACACCCGCCTGATGGACAGTTTCTGGCGGCTGACCAATGACGAACTGATGGGCCTGTATCCCACGCCCAGCCATTACGGAACCTTTGCGATGATGTGCAAAGCCATTATCAGCTGTTCCACGCTGGGACACGCCCTGCATCGCGGCCGCCGGTTTTATCAGTTGTTTAACGGCGTACCTGGCATAGAGATCAGCCAGGACGGCCAGACCACCCGTATCGAGCTGCAGATGCACAGCGAACTCGACCCGGATCATTTCCTCAGTGAATCCCTGCTGGTGATCTGGCATCGTCTCAGCAGCTGGCTGGTCGGTCAGGGTATTCCGCTGTTATCCGTGGGCTGTGCTTACCCTGCGCCCCCTCACGCGGCGCTGTATCAGGACCTGTTCGCCACCCCGGTGCGGTTTAACCAGACCGCCACTTACCTGCTTATCCCCCGCACCTGTCTGGCCCTGCCGGTCAGCCAGACACCGGCGTCGTTACGGGCGTTTTTACGCCATTCGCCGGCGGATCTGCTCGCCCGGCCAACCCCGCACGAGAGCACCACCGGCCGTATACGCCAGCTGTTCCGCCGTTATGATATTGCTGAATTGCCGGACCTGGCGACCAGTGCAGCATTGCTGGGGATTTCCGGTGCCATGCTGCGCCGCCGCCTGCACGAAGAACAGACCTCGTTTCAGAAACTGAAAGACGAATGCCGCCTGCAGGAAGCCAGCCTGCGTCTGGCACGGCAGGACAGCAGCATCCGCGAAATTGCTGATTATCTCGGTTATACCGAAACCAGCACCTTCCACCGCGCCTTCCGCAAGTGGATCGGCCTGACGCCCGGCGAATATCGCCTGCAGCAGCGGAGGGGACACTATGACAACCAGGAGTAAGCGTCTCAGCCTGCTGGCCGGGCTGCTGTGGTTGTTATTCTCAGTGCTGCCCGCCGGGGCGGCACCGGCGTTACCCATTGGCGACGGTGTTATGCCTCAGGGACAACCCCTGGGCCATTATCTGGATGTTTATAAAGAATCCCGTTCCCGCCCGGACGACACACAACTGCCGGCGGATGATGTCGACTGGCAGACGTCCACCTCAGGCATTCCCAATTATGGTCTGCGCCATTATCCGGTCTGGTTCCGCTTAACCCTGGATGTGCGCGAGCCCACCAATGACCTGCTGGCCAATATTGCACTGCCTCTGCTGGACACCATTGATCTTTATCTGCTGCGCAACGACCAGGTGGTATTTCATACCCGTATGGGCGACACCCTGCCGTTTGCTGACCGGCCGCTGAAGCTGCGCGAGTTCGCTACGCCCCTGCCACCACTGCAGCCGGGGCAATACCGCCTGTATTTCCGGGTGGCCACCGGGGGCAGCATGCAGTTTCCTCTCTACTTCTGGCACGATGAGACGTACCACCATCAGGCCACCAATGAGTACATAGTGATCGGTGCTTTTATCGGTCTGCTGGTGTCGGTGGTGCTGTATAACTCATTTATTTATGTCACCACCCGCGAAGCTTACGCGCTCGCTTTTGTTGGCCATGTGCTGACCTATCTGGTGTTTTTTATTTCCCTGAGTGGCATTGGTTACCAATACCTGTTTAACGATTCATTATGGCTGCAGGAACGGATGATTAATGTATCGGCATCAGCGTCCGGTCTGTTTGCCTGCCTGTTCGCGCGGTATTTTCTTTACGCCGATCTGAAAAAGCAGATCTGGTTATCCCGTCTCAGTATTCTGACCATTCTGCTGTCAGCCATCGCGTTGCTGGGTACGCTGGTACTGCCACACCAGCTGGCCATTGAGTCGGTTATTTTTCAGGCATTATTCGCCACCCTGTCAACGCTGCTGATCGGCGTTATTATTGTGCTGCTGCGCCCCTCTCCGTCCAATATTCTTTATATCACCGGCTGGACCAGCATTCTGATGGGGGTCTTTTTTCACTCACTGGCCAAACAGGGGCTGGTCGAGCTGACACCTCTGATCAATTATTCCGCCCATATTGGCTCCCTGGTTATGGTCACCGCCCACAGCCTCGGGATTGCATTGCGTTTTCATGAAGCCAAGCTGGAAAATATGAAAACCGAAAAACGCTTACTGGAAGCTCAGCGCGATTCCATCAAAGCGCGTTTTCTGATGCAGGAATCGGAAATCAAACGTCAGAAAACAGAAGCGGAAAACGAAGCCAAATCAGCGTTTCTGGCCACCATGAGTCACGAAATCCGTACCCCATTGAACGGTGTTCTGGGGATGTTGCAACTATTGCGTGATACCCGTCTGGATCAACAGCAGCAACGCTATGTAGAAACCATTAACAGTTCCGGTGAATCCCTGCTGACCATTGTCAATGATATTCTCGATTTATCGAAAATGAATTCCGGTAAGCTGCAGCTGGAGCTGCGTGATATTGATCTGCATGCCCTGATCCGTGACTGCGTGAATCTGTACGCCCGTCAGGCGCGGGAAAAAGGCCTGCGTTTAATCGTTAATGCAGAGCTTCCCCTGTATCGCTACATTCACTCTGACTCCACCCGTTTACGGCAGATTATCAGCAACCTGCTGAGCAACGCGGTTAAATTTACCGATAGTGGCTATGTACTGCTGACCGTTAAAACCAGTGCCGACTCGGTGAATATCTGTGTAAAAGACACAGGTATCGGCATTGCGGAAGAATTTAAAACCCGTTTGTTTGAACATTTCAGTCAGGCCGACGCATCCACATCGCGCAATTACGGCGGCACCGGGCTGGGTCTCAGCATCAGTAAAAAACTGGCCATATTGCTGGGTGGCGATATCAGCGTAAACAGTGAACCGGAAGAAGGCACAGAGTTCTGTCTGACCCTGAAAAATATCCGTGCCAGCGGAGCCTTAACGGCCGGCCAACAACCGGCTCTTAAGGTGCAGGTTCAGCTGAGTCACGATGATGAAGCGCAGGTGACCAGGCAGTTTTTAACCAGTCTGGGGCATGAATGCATTACCGCACAACACTCATCAGCGCCCGATCTGATTATTACGGATACTCTGCCCGTCGCAGCAGCAACCAGAACCCTGTGTATTCAGGATACTGAAATACCGCATCCGCCCAATACAGAAATCGTAACGCGCCCGCTGAATACTCTGTGTCTGTTCAACCGTCTGTTCGCACCTGAGCTGAACAGCGAAACGCCGGCTTTCCCCATAACCAGCGAACAGCCGGCGTTAACAGTGTCAGCGTCGGCAAAAGAGTCGCTGTTAATCTGGGTGGCAGAAGATAATCTGGTCAATCAGAAAGTTATTACCGGCATGCTCCGTCATCTGGGCTATCCGTGCCTGATATTTAATGATGGTCAGGCCGTCGTTCATGCCTGGCATTCAGAACAACACAGACCGGACCTGATTCTGATGGACTGTGAAATGCCGGTTATGGACGGTTTTGAAGCCACCCGCTGTATTCGTGACAGCGATGACTTTCCGGAATGCCCGATACTGGCATTAACCGCCCATGTATTACCGGAATACCAGCATAAAGCCAAAGAGGCTGGCTTTGATGATTTTATTGCCAAACCGGTAAGGCGCGATACCCTGCTCAGTACACTGGAAAAGTGGTTGTAAAAGCTGCGTACTGATCCGCACTGATTCACGAAACTGTCACACGCCGGCGCTGATAATTCCACCTCAGGAAATCAGCCGCGGAGCCGGAGCATGTGGTGGAAAGAAGGCGTTGTTTATCAGGTCTATCCGCGCAGTTTTCAGGACAGTAATAACGATGGTATCGGTGATCTGCGCGGCCTGATTCAGCGCCTCGATTATCTTAACGATGGCACCAGTCAATCGCTCGGCATCGACGCTGTCTGGCTGTCGCCATTTTACCCCTCGCCGATGTGCGACTTTGGCTACGATATCAGCGACTACTGTGCCATTGATCCGGTATTCGGCACCATGGACGATTTTGACCAGCTGATTGCACAGGCACACCAACGCAATATCCGCATTATTCTCGATCTGGTGGTCAACCACACATCCGATCAGCATCCCTGGTTTCAGGCCTCCTGTGATGCCAGCTCCGACAAAGCCGGCTGGTACATCTGGCATGAAGGCAGTGAGCCGCCGAACAACTGGCTGGGCTGTCTGGGCGGCAAAGGCTGGACCTACCAGCCACAGAGGGATGCCTGGTATTTTCATTCTTTTCTGCCTCAGCAGCCGGATCTGAACTGGCGCCACCCGGCGGTGAAACAGGCGGTTAAAGACATCATGGCTTTCTGGCTGAATAAAGGCGTGGATGGTTTCCGCCTCGACGTGATTAATCTGTTTTATAAAGATGCCCGGCTGCGCAGCAACCCGGTGGACTGGTTTCGTATTGGCCGTCCGTATGACCGTCAGAATCACCTCTACGATCGTGATCAGGCGGAGATGCATCCGCTGCTGCAGGAACTGCGGCAATGGGTTGACCGCTGGCCACGGCGGATGATGGTCGGTGAAATTATGCAGCAGCAAAAAACACTCAGCGCCCTGCCCGCCAGTTATTATGGCGATAATGACGAACTGCACCTGGCGTTTAATTTCGATTTTTTTCACCAGCCTTTTTCGGCAGCCGCTTTCCGTGCGGTGATTCAGCGTTGGGAAACCTTATTAGGGCCAGACAACTGGCCCAACTACACGCTCTCCAACCACGATTTTATGCGTCACAGCGGGCGCTATAAAGGCCGCCATCAGGCCCTGCGCATGAAACTGCTCGCCACATTACTGCTGACTCTGCGTGGCACGCCATTTTTATATTACGGAGAAGAAACCGGTATGCCTGAACAGCGGGTGCCCAAACAGCGCATGCAGGATCCGGTAGGATTACGCTACTGGCCATTGCATCCGGGCCGCGATGGCTGTCGCCGGCCGATGATGTGGTCTGGCCACCCGCAGGACTTTTCACCGGCCGCTGCCTGGCTACCGAATGAACCACAGCAACAACACAGTGTGGCATACCAGCAGAACCAGCCTGACAGTCTGCTGAACTGGTACCGGACGTTAATTCATTACCGTAAAGCGAGCCCGGCGCTGCGCCGGGGAAGCCAGCGCTTACTGCCATCAGCGTCCGATATTCTGGCGTATGAGCGCTGTTATGAGGATGAACACCTGATAATTCTGCTCAATTTTTCCGCCCGGCCACAAGGCGCCAGCCTGCTCCCTTTGCCGGACAGAGCAGAATTAAGCAATGAATATATGATCGATTTAAATAACCAGCCTCAGGCAGCCACATTCAGTGACCGCAGCATAAGGTTAAATCCGTGTCAGGCGGTGGTAATACGGCGGGTTTTATCAGCTGATCAGCCCCGCGATCCGGATGCCTGTCATCAGGCGCGGTAATCGTGGGCCGGATAGCTACCCAGGATACGGACATCACCGGCAAAGTAATCCAGCTCTTCCAGTGCCAGCAGCATATTATGTTGCTGCGGATGCCCCTGTATATCCATATGAAAATGGCTGACCTTCATGGTGCCGCCATCCATATAACTTTCCAGTTTCAACAGGTTAACGCCGTTAGTCGCGAAGCCTCCCAGTGCTTTATACAAAGCCGCCGGGATATTACGGACTGAGAACATCAGACTGGTGACATAATTCACCCCCTGCTGATATTCCTGATGCTCAGCTTCGCGGCTGAACACCAGAAAACGGGTGGTGTTTCCCATGACGTCCTGAAAGTTTTCGTGCAGTATTTCCAGGCCATAAAGTTCAGCCGCCAATTCCGAAGCAATAGCCGCACGACTGCGGTCACCACTCAGGCTCAGGGCTTCGGCTTCCATCGCCGTATCCATGGCGGCGACGGCCTTCATGCCCAGATTGGTGATGCGCTGATGGCACTGTGCCAAAGCCTGGGGATGCGACGCCACTCTTTCAATATTGGCCAGTGATGCCCCCGGCAGCGCCAGCAAGCAATGATTAATGGGTTCAAAATGCTCGGCGGTGACAAACAGGGAGGTGCGGGGAATCAGCCGGTAGATTTCTTCCACCCGCCCGGCGGTGGAGTTTTCCAGCGGAATCATGGCGCGCTCAGCAAAGCCATTCGCCACCAGCTCCAGCGCACTGAGAAAATCATCACAGGCGACCGCTTCCCAATCCGGAAACACCCGCCGGCAGGCCAGATGAGAATAGGCCCCTGATGTGCCCTGATACGCCACCCGGCGGCTGTCACCACTGTGCTCAGGTCCGCTGCTGTTGTGCATGATACTTTCTCCGCGTAATAAAAGACGGACAGCCCCCGGGCCGTCCGACAGATTGTCGTTCTGTTGTTAAGGTCGTGGCAGACAGATGCCTCAAAATAGTGCACGCTATATCAAGCCGTTACACCTGCACTAAAATGAGTCATTGTAAGTGACAATTATGCCAGAGATACGCTGCCGGCTGCTCGCAATCCGCGCTCAGCAGAAGGCCCGGGTGGCTTTGTCCAAACTGGCACAATGTCTGCTGAAGCATAAAGGCACGCCACCCAAAGACAAAGTATCTGCAACCCGAATGGAGACGGTTATGACAGTTCACTGGCCAGCAAACCTGCATGTTCCGGAGCAATATCTTACTCCTTTACTGAACGCCGGTGATACGCTCAATAACCTCAGCCTGCCCGCGCCCTGGACTGATCAATGGGCCGATGTCTGGGCACCGCTGGCGGCGGTACTGGCCAGTGTAAAGGAACGCATCGGCGTCCCCGTGATCGGCATTCACGGTGGCCAGGGCTCCGGAAAATCGACCCTGTCTGGTGCACTGCGCGATATGTATCACGAAGTATTCGGCTGGAATACCGTGGTCCTGTCCATCGACGACCTTTACCTCACCCATCAGCAACGCCAGACGCTGGCCGCGGAGCGCCATCCGTTACTGGCAACCCGCGGTGTTCCCGGTACCCACGATGTCGCTATGGGTATCCGTCTGATCCGCGAGCTGAAAGCGCTGGAGTCGGACGAAGTACTCAGAATTCCCGCCTTTGATAAAGCCTCCGATGACCGCTTACCGGAAACACACTGGCACAGCATTCAGGGCCCGGTGGACATGATCCTGTTTGAGGGCTGGTGCGTCGGCTGCCACCCTGTTGATGAGCAGCAACTGCAGACCCCGTTCAATACTCTGGAAGCGACCGAAGACAAAGACGGGGCATGGCGCCGCGCGGTAAACGATCAGCTGGCAGGCCCCTACCGCGAATGGTTCAGCATGATTGATTTTCTGCTGATGCTGAAAGTACCGGACATGCGGGCAGTACTGAACTGGCGCACACAACAGGAAAGCGGCAATAAGCAAAGTGCCGCCGGCCATGGCCCGGACCGCAGCCTGGATGCCGCCAAACTCGAACGTTTTATTCAACACTACCAGCGCCTGACGGAACAGGCGCTGAACAATATGCCCGGCTGGGCCGACCTGATTCTGAATCAGAACCAACACCATCAGGTCGACAGCATTGAAAGCCGGGACCCGGGAGATTTTTTATGAACAAACCCGCACTGCCATTGATTGTGGTCACGGATCTCGACGGCACACTGCTGGATCATCACAGTTACAGTTTCCGCCCGGCCATGCCGGCGTTAGCTTGCCTGCGCAGTCTGGGCATTCCCTGCATTCTGAACAGCAGCAAAACCTTTGATGAAATGCTCGAGCTGAGAGAAAAACTGAACAACACATCACCCTTTGTCTGTGAAAACGGCGGCGCCGTATTTATTCCCAGAGAGTCCGGCCGCGGTTTTACCAGCGAAATGACCGGATCAAGCTACACCAGCATCATCAAGGCGCTGGAGAAACTGCGCGACCTGGGCTTTGAATTCCGCGGCTTTAACGATATGAGCGTCGCCGATATTGCCGATGTGACCGGGCTGAGCGATGAAGATGCTGCTATGGCGAAAAAACGCCACGCCTCAGAGCCCATTGTCTGGCTGGATGACGAAGAGAAGCTGGATGAATTCAGCAGTGCCCTGTCATGCCAGAACCTGAGATTGCTGAAAGGCGGCCGCTTTTACCATGTAATGGGCGGTAATGATAAATCTGAAGCTGTCACATTCTTCAAAGACTATTATGAAAAACTCTGGGACTGCAGCCTTGATGTCATCGCCCTGGGCGATGGTGGCAATGATCTGTCGATGCTGGAAGCAGCCGATTATCCGATTGTCATTCCCGGCGTTAACCAGATACTTGAACCCGAAAACCCTGCCACCCGCACCGCGGAAAAATCAGGACCTGCCGGCTGGAACGACACGCTGCTGGCTTTATTAAATGAGCTGACGAAGGAGAAAACCCGTGGCTGATTTTTACCAGAACGGAATAATAACAACATTGCACAACCTGACAGACCGTCCTGTGGAAGAACTGGAAAAAGAACTGATGAGTTTTTCCCGTGTACGGCCCATGTCGCTGGTATTGCCATCACTCTATTCAGAACTGAGCGGCCCGGCGCTGGAAAATATCATCAGCGATGTCGCCAAAGTGCCTTACCTGAATGAAATTGTCATCGGCCTGGACCGGGCCGATGAAAGTGAGTACCAACATGCACGGGAATTCTTTGACCGCCTGCCCCAGCATCATCGTATTTTATGGAACGATGGCCCGCGCCTGCGCAAAATTGATGAGCTGCTGAAAAAGGAAGGTCTGGCGCCCAAAGAAATGGGCAAAGGCCGTAATGTCTGGTACTGCTATGGCTATGTACTGGCATCAGGACGTGCAGAAGCCGTTGCCCTGCATGACTGTGACATCGTCACTTACGACCGGGGACTCCTGGCACGCCTGATTTATCCGGTCGCCAACCCGGCCTTTAACTACGAATTTGCCAAAGGCTATTACAGCCGCATTGCCGACGGTAAACTCAACGGCCGTGTCAGCCGTTTATTGGTGACTCCCCTGATCCGGGCGCTGAAAAAAGTTTACGGCTCGCTGGATTATCTGGAATACCTCGACAGCTTCCGCTATCCGTTGTCCGGCGAATTTTCCATGCGTGCCGATGTGCTCAACGATATCCGTATACCTTCTGACTGGGGACTGGAAATCGGGGTTCTGTCGGAAATGAAACGTAACTATTCCACCAACCGTCTGTGTCAGGTGGATATTACTGACGTATATGACCACAAACACCAGCCGTTGTCAGAAGAAGACGCCACCCGTGGTCTGTCAAAAATGAGCACTGATATCTGTAAAGCCATTTTCCGTAAACTGGCCACCCAGGGCGAAGTGTTCACCACAGAAACTTTCCGCTCAATTAAGGCAACTTACTTCCGTATTGCGCTCGATTTTATTGAAACCTATTTCAATGACGCCCGCATGAACGGCCTGACCGTAGACCGTCACTCAGAAGAAAAAGCCGTGGAACTGTTTGCTGAAAATATAATGAATGCCGGTGAACACTTCCTCGCCAACCCGATGGAAACGCCGTTTATTCCCAGCTGGAACCGCGTGACATCCGCTATGCCGGATATTCTTGACCGCCTGTACGAAGCGGTGGAAGAAGATAACGCCTGATCGACTGTGAGAGTAAAGTAAAACGCCCGCCGGAAACCGCGGGCGTTTTTTATGGCCGGAACAGAGCTGCAGGACAGTCAAAACAATCTGCGCAGGGGTCAGACTGTACGGTCGCGCCACCAGACAGTAAAAAACAGGGACGCAATCACAGTCTCCGTCAGTATTGCCAGCGCAATTCCGGGGCCGACAAATCCCCGTAAAAACTCAACAACCCCGAGTACAGCCATCGCGATCATGGCCACAGCGAGAGCCAGACAGATCGCCTGCCTGGCTTCGGAGCGTGGTGCATTGCGGCCCGCCCAGGTTAATACCGCAAACCCCAGAAACAGCATGGCCGCTCTTCTGCCGAAGAAAAAAGCTTCGCTGTTGCCGTCCACGGCAAAGAGATAAAAAAGCAGTTCCGGAATCGTCAGAAGTACCACGAACAAAGCGAAGGCGATCACGGAAGTAACCACACTGAGGGTTTTAAAAGACAATGTATGAATCCTTTCCCGGAGCCTGCCGGCACTGAAGATGAAAGATAATACAGACAGAATGGAAGGATGTGTTAACCGGAAAAGGTTAGCGCAGGAATAACAGTCTTTCTGTTGCGGGCACAGCTGGAATGAATATCGGTCAGACGCTATCCGGACTATGAATGATGGCCATCTGTGCCTCCGGCGCACCGGCATTGATGACCGGCATAGCCGTGCCACTGTCTGGCCCGGGATAGCGCAATAAAAATGCTCAGTGTATTGGCCTGCCTGGCGCTGAATACCAGCCTGTGATTAACACACAGGCTGGCCTCTCACCCCGCCGTTAACCACACCGACTGATAGGGTGCCAGCACCAGTTCTTCGCTCACGACCTGCTGCTCACAGGCCAGTATGTCCACCAGCCCGTCGGGCAGAAAACCCAGACTGGCCAGTGGTAGCTTAAGTACTCGCTCAGTGACATTAGAGATGGCGAAAATGGTTTGCTCGGCGTGGGTACGGCGGTTAATAAACAGATCTGTGTTGATATTCACGATGTCCTGGCGGGCATCGGGATGAAAAGCTTTCTGCTCACTGCGCACTTTTATCAGACGACGCAGTTCTGTAAAGACTTCCGCCTGGGGCGTCACCGGGTTAGTAATCAGGCAGTCGAGTTCAGATTCGTCCCATATTTTACGGTTGATGGAACGCGTACGGCCGGTACGCTCAACGTGGTCCAGATCGTTCGGTGTAGCCAGAAGACTGTGAATATACACGGCAGGAATTCCCTGCATGGCCAGCATAATCGCCTGGGAGCATAAGAAGCGCTGCACCTGAAAATGATCAGCCCCACGACGTGTTCCCATACAGGCATCAAATAACGTGATATTTATTTCATAGGGACTTTGCGAGCCGTCGGAGTTGGCTTTCATGCTGACGAAACCACCGAATCTGTGCATACAGTCAATCAGATCCTGTACTTCCCGTTCGGGTAAAATGCCCTCAACCGGACGTACCCCGATACCATCATGGGAGGCGGTAAAATTCAGGTAGGTACAGCCTTTGGGTAACGGCGGTATTTTATCCGCCCATTCCGTCAGAAAAGTAGAATTACCCCGGTTGAGTGCATGCAGTACCAGTGGCGGCAAACCGAACTGATACACCATATGGGCTTCATCACCGTCACCAAAGTAACTGAGGTTCTCCGCCACCGGCACATTGGTTTCGGTCAGCAGAATGGTACGCGGGGCACAGAATTCCAGTACGTCGCGCATCAGTTTGACCACCTCGTGGGTTTCCGGCAGGTGAATACAGTTCGTACCGATGCGCTTCCACAGATAAGCAATGGCGTCCAGACGGATCAGACGGGCACCACGCTCCACATACAGCAGCAGTATCTGCAGAAATTCCAGTAACACCACCGGGTTAGCAAAATTCACATCAATCTGGTCTTCACTGAAGGTCGCCCAGACGTGCCGTACGCCACGGTGAGTGTGTACCGGCGTCAGTAATGGGGTATTCCGTGGCCGTGTCACCGCTGACACATCAGTACCGGGATCGACTTCGATAAAGTAATCACTGTAGGGTTCGTTGTTGGCGATATAGTCAAAAAACCAGAGGTTTTCGCGCGAACAGTGGTTGATCACCAGATCAATCATCAGGTCAAAATTAGCAGCAATGGCAGCGATATCCTCCCAGTCGCCCCAGTCGGGATTGACCTGGCGGTAGTCAATAACAGCGAAGCCATCATCAGAACTATAAGGGAAGAACGGCAGAATATGGACGTTGGGAATAATACCGTCGAGGTTTTTTTTAAGAAAATCACTCAGCGTACGCAGCGGAATTTCGCCGGCTTTCTGAATGCTGTTGCCATAAGTAATCAGGATAGAATCTTTCTCACTCCAGCGACCATCTTCATGTAGCTGGAGTTTCAGGTTGCCGTGATCCATCAACGCCTGACACAGACGATAAATCTGTTCAGCGACATTGTGATGATCCACCTGAGCGGCCGGATCGGTATAGATTTTGTGCAGTCTTTCTTCGATTTTTTTAATAAATGCGTCGGGCATGAAACGTCCTGATAATTTTTCTGATCCTGAGCATCAGCCGGCGATGGCTAACGACGTAATTGCCTGCCAGTTTCGTGCCGATTGCAGGTCCCCTGGTGTGAGCCAGCTCCCCCCTACGGCGAAAACATTATTCAGTGCCAGATAATCCTGATAATTCCCCTGACCGATACCGCCCGTGGGGCAGAACTTCACGTCGCCAAAGGGACCAGCCAGCGCTTTCAGCATGGGAATACCGCCGGCAGCACCGGCCGGGAAAAACTTCTGATACAGAAAGCCTGCCTCGCGCGCCCGCATCACTTCGCCGGGGGTAGCAACCCCCGGTAGATAAGGTCCGCCCCATTCGGCTGCAAAGCCGAGTAAAGATTCGGAACTGCCGGGGCTGACGACGAATTCAGCGCCCTTCTTCAGTGCATCTTCCATCTGCTGTGCACTGGTCACAGTGCCAACGCCGACGATGGCTTCCGGCACCTCCTGTTTAATCAGCTCAATGGCGGTCAGACCATGCTCGGTACGCAGGGTCACTTCCAGCATACGCACACCACCATCGACCAGGGCTTTGGCCAGTGGTACGGCTTCTTCCGGGTCCTGAATCACAATGACCGGCACCAGGGGTTTGGCGCGCTCCATCCATAAATCCCACATATGATCTGCCATGGTTATCCCCGTTTAATGAATGACATCAGTTACTGCTGTTCGTGTCGCCGGACTATTCCCAACCGATGGAAACAGCCCCTTCTTCTGCCGCGGTTACCCGCTGGCGAAAGCCATAAAACAATTCCCTGCCAACACCGTAACTGGGCGGCGCTTCAAACACCTCATCCGGCCGCTGATCAAAGGCCTCTGACAACACCGACAGTGTGCCGGCATGGCCATCGAGACGGATCAGGTCGCCGTCTTTTACCTTCGCCAGCGGTCCGCCCTGGGTTGCTTCCGGACACACGTGTATCGCTGCCGGCACTTTACCTGAGGCGCCGGATAAGCGACCGTCGGTCACCAGGGCAACCTGATAGCCTGCTTCCTGCAGATTGGTTAATGCCGGCGTCAGTTTATGCAGTTCCGGCATTCCGTTGGCCCCGGGGCCCTGCCCTTTAAGCACAACAATCACATCCTGATTCAGTTCGTCGTTTTTGTACGCAGCGAGGACATCATTCTGGTCGCAGAAAACTTTGGCCGGTGCTTCCACCACCCAGCGGTCATCCGGTACTGCCGAGACTTTCATCACCGCGCGGCCGAGATTACCTTCCACCAGCTTCATGCCGCCTTCCCGCATAAAGGGGGCGTGGGCCGGCGCCAGCACATCCAGGTTGAGACTTTCACTGCCCCCGGAGCGCCACTCCACGCCACCGTCGTCGGTGAGGAAAGGTTCTTTGAAATAAGCATCCAGTCCTTTGCCCATCACGGTATTCACATCAGTGTGCAGCAAACCGGCCTGCGCCAGTTCACGCATAATAAAACTCATCCCTCCGGCACGCTGGAAGGCGTTGATGTCTTCTTTGCCGTTGGGATAAACCCGCGCCAGTAACGGCACCACATCGGACAAATCTGCCATGTCCTGCCAATCGATGATAATGCCCGCCATGCGTGCGATGGCGATCAGGTGAATACTGTGATTGGTGGAGCCGCCGGTGGCCAGTAAGCCGACAATGCCATTAACAATGGTGCGCTCGTCGAACATCTGTCCCATGGGCATAAAGCCCGATGTCAGGTGCGTCATACCGGTTACCTGGCGGGCAGCAAATGCTGTTAAAGCCGGACGCAGGGGGTCAGAAGGGTTGATAAAAGACGACCCCGGCAACTGCAGTCCCATTATTTCCACCAGCATCTGATTCGAGTTGGCGGTGCCATAAAAAGTACAGGTGCCCTGGGTGTGGTAGGACGCCATTTCACTGGCCAGCAGTTCATCACGCCCCACATTACCCGCGGCATAATCCTGCCGCACTTTGGCTTTTTCACCATTACTGATGCCACTGGGCATGGGACCGGCGGGGACAAAAATAGCCGGCATATGGCCAAAGCGCAGCGCCGCCATCAGCAGACCCGGCACAATTTTATCGCAGATTCCCAGCAGTAAACTGCCATCAAAGACCTGATGTGAAAGTGCCACGGCGGTACTCAGGGCAATCACATCACGGCTGAACAGTGACAGCTCCATACCCGTTTGCCCCTGGGTGACCCCATCACACATGGCGGGAACACCGCCGGCCATCTGCGCCACATGGCCGGTACCGGCCAACGCCTGTTTGATCTGTTCAGGGTAGGTACGATAAGGCGCATGCGCCGACAGCATGTCGTTATAGGCACTGACGATGGCGATGTTTGCAGCCCGGTGATCCTGTTTCAGAATCAGCTTTTCATCATCGCTGGAGGCCGCATACGTATGAGCAAGATTGGTACAGCTGATCTGATCACGTACCGGCCCGGCGACGGCCGCCGCCTCAATCTGCTGCAGATAATCACTGCGGCTCTGACGGCTGCGTTCAATAATGCGCCGGGTCACGCGTTCTAGCTGTGGGTGCATAAAAATCTCCGGTTATTCAGTTCACGGATTATGCTGTGCGATACAGGCTGAGCGGTACGGCTGACTGGCTCAGTATCGTTCTCACCGGCATAGCCGTGAGGTTCTGTATTTGCGCCGGGTCAGTTACCCGGGTAAAAACTTCGTCTTTTTCCTGACCTTCAAAATGCAGAAATAAATGCCGGCAGCCGGCCAGAAAACTCCAGGTCAACGTCATACGCTGCGGAAACGACGGTGCGTCGGTCACCGGGCAACACCAGGCACCACCGGCTTCATCCAGAGCCCGGGCCAGCGCCTGGGATTGCGGAAACCAGCTGGCCGTGTGGCCATCCGTGCCCATGCCGAGTACGGCATAATCCAGCCGCACAATGAGTTCATGCAAACGGTTTTCACACTCCATAAAACCGTCAACCGGTGTGGGAGCAGTATTTTTTAATGGCAGAAAATACGCATCTGCGGCCTGATTAATCAGCAGATTGTCTTTCACCAGGCGGGCATTACTGCCTTCTTCATCGTCATTGACCCAGCGTTCATCCACCAGCGTCACCAACACCTTATCCCAGGGCAGCGACTGATCCGACAGTGCTTTAAAAAAAGCCACCGGGGTATTACCGCCGCTGACAGCAATGCACACACGGCCACGCTCAGCAATGGCATCACGCATACGCTCGGCGAGGTCTTCTGCCAGTTGCCGGGCCAGTTTGTGCGAATCAGGAAAACGTGAATCCTGCATATATTACTCCTCCGGACATTTTTCCGGCTCCGGATACGGAGCCATCCTGTTGTTTTTATCTGACCTCAGATTAACTGTTTTCATCCCACAGGCGGCCATCTTTTGCCAACAACAGAGTCGCGGCGGCTGGTCCCCAGGTGCCTGAGGTATAGGGTTCAGGACGCTGTTCTGTCTCTTCCCAACTTTTTAAGATCGGATCAACCCAGCGCCAGGCTTCCAGTAATTCATCATCGCGCAGAAACAGAGTCGGGTTACTGGTCAGGGCATCAAACAACAGGCGTTCATAAGCTTCCGGAACCCGGGTCTGTTTATGGTTAGCCGGATTCAGGCTGAGATTCATGGGCCGCACGCTCATGCCCGGCCCTACCCGTTTTTCACACAACATCAGGCGCACGCCTTCATCAGGCTGCAAACGGAACACCAGTTTATTGGCCATGGTATTTTTATGCTGCAACGGGAAAATAGAGTGCGGAATTTCTTTAAAGTGCACCACAATTTCACAGGCCCGTTCGGCCAGCCGTTTTCCGGTACGTAAATAGAAAGGGACACCTGCCCAGCGCCAGTTATCAATTTCAACTTTAGCGGCCACAAAGGTTTCTGTCAGGCTTTTCGCCTCCACCCCAGGCTCATCACGATAGCGCGGAACCGGCTGACCATCGGAAACACCCGCGTCGTATTGCCCCCTCACAACTTTTTCAGTAATGGCATCACCGATAATGGGTTTCAGCGCCCGCAGCACTTTTACTTTTTCGTCCCGTACCGCATCTGATTCCAGTTTTGCCGGCGGCTCCATCGCGGTTATACAAAGCAGCTGCAGCAGATGATTCTGAAACATATCACGCATGGCACCGACGTGATCATAAAACCCTGCACGTTTTTCAACGCCCAGGGCTTCAGAAATGGTGATCTGTATATGGTCGATATAATTCTGGTTCCACTGAGATTCAAACAGTGAGTTGGCAAAGCGCAGTACCATCAGATTCTGAACCGTTTCTTTGCCTAAATAATGATCAATCCGGTAAATCTGTGATTCAGAAAAGTATTCCGCCACCGCCGCGTTAATATCACTGGCCGACTCATAATCGTGGCCAATGGGTTTTTCCATCACCACTTTGCTGTGGGACTGAATCAGATCACTGGCATGCAGACCTTCACACACGGGAGTATACAGAGACGACCCCGTGGCCAGGTAATACACCCGGTTGGGGTTGCCGGACAGCAGGGATTTTTTCAGTGTGTTATAGGCTTTCACATCACTGAGATCTAACTCAACACATTTTAATCGCCGGGCAAACGCTTCCCACTGTTCTTCTTCCAGATATTCAGCCGGAATATGCTGACGCAGTGCGGTGCGCACTGTCTCAATAAATTCTTCTTCCGTCATTGAATGGCGGGTGGTGCAATAAATACAGCCTTCGGTCAGGCGGCCATCACGTTGCAGAAAATACATAGACGGCAAAAGTTTACGCTGTGCGAGATCGCCCAGCCCACCAAACAACACCAGTTCGAACGGTGCCTGAATCTGCATTGTCTCTCTCCTGTCGCCTTGCGTTTTAAGATGTCCGTACAGACATGATTAAACTTTGCACCCCGGCCAGTGTGGCATGATCCGGGGACACTTGTCTCCTGCAAAGCTGCCATTCAGGACATACTGAGCTTAGCCGGTTATGGCCCTCGCCGCTGCTTTTAACTGAGCAGGATATGAGGTTTTATCTAGCAATGCGCGTACCTGCCTGTGACGCACAAACGCAACAAATCTGACATAATCTTGCATATTATTAATATGCCGTGGCCCGATCACCGTCAACTCAGTGCAGGGCCCATTGCGCACGACGCTTACCGATGAAAAAAGGAAAGGATGATGGGAGACTTTTTACCCTGCTTTAAAGCCTATGACGTCAGAGGCCGTATTCCCGACGAACTGAATGACGACATCGCTTACCGCACAGGACGTGCGTACGCTCAGTTTCTTCAGCCGAAAGAAGTGGTTATCGGTTATGACATCCGCCTGACCAGTCAGACGCTCTCACAGGCGCTGGCCAAAGGCCTGCAGGATGGCGGTACCGATGTTATTGATATCGGCCAGTGCGGTACCGAAGAAATTTATTTCGCAACGTCGCACCTCAACGCTGACGGCGGTATCTGTGTTACTGCCAGCCACAACCCGAAAGATTACAACGGTATGAAGTTCGTGCGCGAACACTCCCGCCCCATCAGTGGTGATACCGGCCTGAAAGATATTGAGCGGCTGGCGGCTGAAGCCGGCTTCAGTGAGGTAAGCCAACGCGGTACTTATCGCCGGCAGGATACCCGCCCGGCTTATATTGACCATCTGCTCACCTACATTGACGTGGCAGCCCTGAAACCACTGCGCATTGTCTGTAATGCCGGTAACGGCGGTGCCGGTGCTGTGATTGATGCCCTTGAACCGCACCTGCCGTTTGAATGGATCAAAGTACACCATGAGGCCAATGGTGATTTTCCCCACGGCGTGCCTAATCCGCTGCTGGAAGAAAACCGCGCCTCCACCATTGAAGCCATTCAGGCCAATAAAGCGGATCTGGGCATCGCCTGGGACGGCGATTTTGACCGCTGCTTTCTGTTCGACGCAGACGGACACTTTGTTGAAGGCTATTACATCGTCGGGCTGCTGGCTGAAGCTTTCCTGAAAAAACACAGCCCGGAAAAAATCGTCCACGATCCACGCCTGGTGTGGAACACAGTGGAACTGACCGAAAGCCTTGGCGGCATTCCTGTCGAGAGCAAAACCGGCCATGCCTTTATTAAGGAGCGCATGCGTAAAGAAGATGCTGTGTATGGCGGTGAAATGAGTGCTCACCACTACTTCCGCGATTTCGCCTACTGCGACAGCGGTATGATCCCCTGGCTGCTGGTCGCGGAACTGATCAGTAAAAGCGGTAAAAGCATGGGACAGCTGGTCGAAGAACGCACCGCCAGATTCCCCTGCAGTGGTGAAATCAACCGGCGTCTGCAGGATGCCGGCGCCACACTGAAGAAAATAGAAGCCCACTTCAAAGACTCAGCAGACGCCATCGACTATACCGATGGCCTGAGTATGAGCTTTGCTGACTGGCGTTTTAACCTGCGTGCTTCGAACACCGAGCCGGTTGTCCGTCTGAATGTGGAGAGCCGTGGAAATGCGGCACTAATGAAAGACAAAACCGATTATATTCTCAACCTGATGGCAGACTGACCGGTTACCGGCGGGCAGCAAGACAGCTTTCTGCCCGTGCGGGCTAAGGGTTTGTTTTTTAAGTAAAAATTCTTTGAAAAAAGTAGTTGACGCAGCACAGGGCTATCCGTAATATACGCCTCGCTGTTGAGACGTTCCCCGATAGCTCAGTCGGTAGAGCAGTAGACTGTTAATCTATTGGTCGCTGGTTCAAGTCCAGCTCGGGGAGCCAACAGCAGCATGACGGGGTATAGCGCAGTCTGGTAGCGCGCCTGGTTTGGGACCAGGATGTCGGGAGTTCGAATCTCTCTACCCCGACCATCTTTGCTGACAGTTCTAACATTCCCTTCTTTTTTTATTCACACTTTTGTACTAGGTTAAAGAGATACTTTTAATACTCTGAGCCTGCTGTGAACCCTGTCGCCTACGCAACACTGTATCCGGTCGCCTGCCCTGCCTGCAGAACCATTACTTCCTGCCGGGCTGCTGACATTTTGCAGCGCTCCTCCGTCGATTGCCGCCAGTGCGCGGAAACCATCAGCCTTAATGAAAGCCAGCTGAATAAACTGCGCCGCACGGTGGCGGATCTGGCAGAGTGCAAACAACGCTCGGCTGAACTGTATCCACAGACGACACCATCCCCATCAGACGCAGATTCAGCCCGCGAATAAGATAACCAGCCATCAGGGCCGGAACCGGTCTTATAACGAAAAATGGCGGCCATTGGCCGCCATTTTCATGCACTTAAGCAGAGACCGGATTACTTAACGATTTCCAGCAGTTCCACTTCAAAAATCAGTGCTGAGTTAGCCGGAATCGCCGGGCTTGGACTGCGCGCACCGTAAGCCAGATCGGCCGGTACGTACAGTTTCCATTTGTCACCCACATGCATCATCTGCAGTGCTTCAATCCAGCCTTTGATCACACCATTAACCGGGAACTGAGCTGGCTCGCCACGCTCAACAGAGGAATCAAATACAGTGCCGTCGGTCAGAGTACCGTGATAGTGAACGCGTACGGTATCAGTCGCGGAAGGCGTCGGCTGAGAATCATCACCGGATTTCAGTACTTCGTACTGCAGACCGGATTCGGTCACAGTGACTTCATCACGCTTGGCATTTTTCGCAAGGAATTCTTCGCTGGCTTTGGCCGCTGCATCATTCAGTGCTTCCTGTTTACGCACCTGTTCTTCACGAACTTTATCGAATGCTGCCTTCAGCGTCTCATCATCAATGCGCGGTTCTGCACCACTCAGTGCATCTTTGATACCTGCCGCGACAGCGTCAGCATTCATATCCACGCCTTCCTGGGACAGCTGACGGCCAATGTTCAGACCAACACCATAACTGGCCTGATCAAGATGATTTTCTAACTTCCCTTTTTCCTCCTGGCCGCCGCAGCCAGCCAATAACAAAGTGCCCAGCACAACAGCCGGTACGGTTTTTTTCAGATTCATGGGTTTTCCTTGCTTGGGTTTTGCGAAAGCCTGTAACGTTACTACATGCCGTGGTGAATTTATATGACAGCATCTACAGGGAGCTGGGACAGCGCCCGGGCCGCTTAAGTTTCGCAGCCATGCCTGCCACGTTGCCGGGAGCATTCTCTGCTCCGCCAAAACCCGGCATCTCTGATTCCGGCAGTACAAGCCCGGCCCGCGGATGCCGCAGGGGCGGCAAGATTCTCACAGCACGCCGGGCCTGTCCAGCCCGGACGAAGCAGGCCAGTTCTCCGTCAGGGCCAGTAAAATCCAGTCCAACCCGCGATATTTTCTGACGTCAGGATATAATCGGAACAAATTATCAGAGAGGACACAGCATGAAGTACGGACTTCTGGTCATCACCTGTTTATTGACCATTACCGCCTGCAGCGGCCCGTCCAAAGAAGAACTCAGACGCATGCAGATGCTGGAAGCTCAGCGGGCGGAACAGGCAGCACTGGAAGCACAGCGCGAAGCAGCTGCGCAGGAGGCCCGGGTCCGTAGCCGTAAAGCTGAGGCATTAAGCGCATGGCAACGCCAGCAGACGATACCCGCCGCCGACATAAATACTCTGTTCAGCGCGGACGCCGGTCAGCAGTTTCATCCCGGTCAGACGTATTTTGTGCAATTTGAACTGCAGGCAGCGAAATATAATTACAGTGACAATAAGCAGAGCTTCACTCTGGTGGGCATGCGCAACCTGCCCAACAGCGCCGTCTACGGGCCTTTATTTCCTGATGATCAGGCACAATACCAGCCAGGGCAGCTGGCCAAATCCGTGCTCGAATTTGCCTTAAAAGAAGAAACCGGGGAAAACCGCCTGGGGCAGCAGATTCTGCGGCCACGCGGTCAGCGCTGGGTGGCCGCCACCCTGAATTTTAAAACCTACAATATTCTGCAAAGCAGCACAGACGCCTGGTACTGGGAGCCGGGTCTGTTTAAAGACCTTTCCTGGAATACCACGCCGGAAGCCGCTTACCCTTATACCTCCGACCGGGCACTGGTCGTGCAGATGGGGCTGCGTTTCTGCACCCTGAGGCAATGTTACCTGGATTCCGAATACCGCCGGCATCCGACCCACGCGGTACGGGCAGAAGTGGTCAGCGTTCTTGTGGGTGATAAAAAACGCCAGCAAGTACTGGCTGAATTTATTCGTGCACAGGAGTAATACCTGTTCAGCCGGACTGATACGCAGACACAAAAAAAGCGGCTGATCGCCGCTTTTTTTGTGTCTGCTTTCTTTATCAGAAACCGACTGCCAGTGAGGCACCGAAGTACATGCCGGAAACATCAACATCGGCATCAATATCCACATCGTCCGGGTCCGTCTGCAGATTCAGGCCGCGGTAACCCGCTTCCAGTCCCAGATCGACAACCGGAATAGGCAGATCATAGCCCAGACCATAACTCAGATCGGTCATTTTGTTATCGCCGTAGCCCACGTAATTAATATCAATATTGCCGTAAATACCGATTGGCGTGTTGACCTTCACTTCGCCGTACAGCATCGGCAGTACGAAATCGAGATCAACGGATTCAGTGACATCCGAAGTTTCACCGGTTACTTCTGCGACACCGTCAAACTGACGGGCATTCAGACCGAAATTAATATCCACAAACGGCACCGGCAGTGGCACGCCCCAGTACAGGGTCAGATCCGTGTGTGACAGATCCATGGTACTGACGACGTTTTCATTAAAGGTCTGATCGGCAAAGGTCGCGGTGAGAGAGCCATCACCTTCCAGCTCCAGCGCGGTATTGCGGACTTTAATATTTGGCAGAAAAGGAACCGGATGCTCAAAAAAGACCGAGATCTGTGTGCCGTTCTCTGAATCCAGATTCAGGCCGTCATCTTCAACGGATACGCCCTCATCCAGGTCGCCAGTGGCTTCTGCATTCCAGACACTGGCTTTCGTGCCTACGGTGAAAAGTAAATCCGCCTGGGCGGCTACTGGTGACAGTGCCAGTACGGCAACAGCAAGAGCAGTCTTTTTCATCACAATTATCCCATTTCTAAGTATTGTTTCAGGTACGCCATCCCTGACTGATATGCAGAAACGCCGCGACTGGGGCTAGTTTGCCCACAAAATATGACAATGCCAATTATTTGCCACCAAAGAAAGGATAAACGGCGGCTTTCGGCCTACAGCAGGCCGGAGAGGACATTCCGGCCTGGAGGTTAAACAAGACGCTTAAGGGAAGGTAATACCGATGCGGCGGCCAACTTCTTCATAGGCTTCGACAACTCCACCCAGGCCCTGACGGAAGCGGTCTTTGTCGAGTTTTTCACGGGTGTCTTTATCCCACAGACGGCAACCGTCAGGAGAAAATTCATCCCCCAGCACCACTTCACCATTAAACAGGCCAAATTCCAGCTTGGAGTCCACCAGCAGCAGACCGCCATCCAGAAAAATCTGCTTGAGCACATCATTCACTTTAAACGTCAGTTCTTTCATGCGCTCCAGATGCTGATCTTCGACCCAGCCAAACGAGCGGGCGTGATATTCATTGACCATAGGGTCGCCCAGTGCATCGTTTTTCAGAAACAGTTCGAAGGTCGGTGGCAGCAGATCAATGCCTTCATCAACACCGAGACGGCGACACAGGCTGCCGGCGGCAATATTGCGCACCACGCACTCCAGCGGAATCATGTCCAGGCGCTTAACCAGTGAATCCGTGTCTGACAGCTGACGCTCAAAATGCGTCGGAATACCGGCTTCCGCCAGGCGGCTCATGATAAAAGCATTAAAGACATTATTAACCATGCCTTTACGCTCCAGCTGTTCGACCTTTTTACCATCAAAAGCGGAGGTATCGTTGCGGAATTCCAGCACCATATAATCCGGATCATCCGTGGTGTAGACAGATTTTGCTTTGCCAGAATAAAGTAATTCACGTTTTTCCATCGGAGTCTCCGGAATTAAAAACAGATAAAGTTTTTGCGTTTAAAGCTGCAACCAGCCGGATATGGCATCCTGCTCAAGTAATGTCACCTCATCGGTGCTGCAACCCAGTATCAGGCTCAGAGTCTGACTGACCAGCGCTCTGGCATTGTTCTTTTCACTGATATGACCGGCAGTCACGTGCCGGAGACCATCCCAGTGCAGGCGCTGTAACAGCTCGCCACACTGCTGGTTGCTCAGATGGCCGAAATTACCGGCCACCCGCGCTCTGAGACCAGGCGGATAAGGCCCGTTCATTAACATCTCCGGGTCATGATTGGCCTCCAGCTGCAGACCATGGCAACCGCGATATGCATTAAGAATGTGGGGTGTCAGCGTCCCGAGATCGGATAATACACCCAGTCTTTTACCCTCTGCATTCTCGATCACGAACTGCAGTGGTTCTTCTGCGTCATGGGGCACAACCACCGGCATCACATTCAGTGCACCGCTATTGACGACCTCATCGGAACGGATACAGCGCCACAGAGGATGCTCAATCCAGGCCATTTTACGCGCCGTACCAAAGGATGCATATATCGGAATATCCAGCAGCTCACACAGTGCCTGCACGCCCTTGGCGTGGTCACCATGCTCGTGGGTAACGAAGACGCCGGTCAGCGCATCAGCGCTCAGCCCGGCCTGCTCAATCCGCTGCAGTATGACTTTGCGGCTGAATCCGCAGTCAATCAATATGGCCTGATTGTGGCTGGCAATCAGGGTTGAATTACCCCGGCTGCCGCTGCCTAACGAACAATATTTCACTGACTCAGCTGGCGTTTAATTTCTTCCAGTACGTCCTGGGTTAAGGCTTCTCCGGCCAGGGTATCGGTATCCGTTAGTAATGACAGATACACGCCATTGCGCGCCCGGTTCATCTTCAGCAGATAAACGGCGGTCTCGGGTTCATCGCTGCCCCACAGACTGTCCCACCAGCCGCGGTCTTCTTCCGCTTCGCGGGTGGTGATTTCCAGATAATAGGTGCCGGTGCTGCGGTTAAGGTCAGTCAGTTTCAGCGACGAAGCGCCCAGGGCTTCCGTGACCTTCGCCCAGTTATTGGCGAAGCCGCCATCAAGGCGCAGAATCATGGTACCGGCTCCATCCTGTTCAAGGCGCGGATTGCTGTCTGTGGACTGATATTCCGTCAGCGAAGAAACGGTTTCGGTATCTTCTTCGACGTATGGCGACGGCATCGGCACTTCAAATTCCGTGGGCGTCGCCGGGGTGACAGGCAGAGAGGGAATCGGATAGGCCTGAGCGGTATTCAGCTGCATGCCTTCCGGTACCCGGGTGGCGGCCTTCTCTTCGGCGTCAAGGTAGGCCATACCGTTGTCGTCAGGCAGCAGACTGCAACCGCTGAGCAACAGAATGGCCGTCAGTGATAAAGTACGGGATGCCGTCATCAGATCAGTCCGTAAGAAGCCAGAGCCAGTTCCACTTTGGCATGGTAACGCGGATCCAGTTCAACCAGCGGCAAACGGATACCACTTTCCATCAGGCCCATGCGTTGCATCGCCCACTTGACCGGAATCGGATTGGCTTCCACAAACAGGGCTTTGTGCAGCATCATCATTTTTTCATTCATCGCCCGGGCCTGTTCAGTTTCACCGTCCAGTGCCAGCATGCAGAGTTCGTGCATCATGGCCGGGGCAACGTTGGCGGTCACAGAGATATTACCTTTACCGCCGAGCAGAATCAGATCACAGGCCGTCGGATCATCACCGGAGTATACCGCCATGCGATCACCCACCAGTTCAATCACCTGACGGGCACGATCCATATCACCGGTGGCTTCTTTCACCGCCACTATCTGTTCGATATCCGCCAGCGCAGCAATGGTTTCCGGCAGCATATCGCAGGCGGTACGGCCCGGTACGTTGTACAGGATCTGCGGCACATCCACCGCCGCTGCAATGGCTTCATGGTGTTTGATAATGCCGCGCTGCGGAGGCTTGTTGTAATAAGGTGTGACCAGCAGGCAGGCATCGGCGCCCAGTTTTTTCGCTTCCTGGGTCAGCTCAATGGCTTCGGAGGTGGAGTTCGCTCCGGTACCGGCGATGATCGGGCGGCGGCCATCGGCGACCTTAATCACCCGTTCGATCACATCACAGTGCTCCCGGGTGTCCAGTGTTGCTGACTCACCTGTGGTGCCCACCGCAACAATGGCATCCGTACCTTCCTTGATGTGGAATTCCACTAACTGGTCCAGACGTTCCCAATCCACACTGCCGTCGGCGTGCATAGGGGTTACCATAGCCACGATACTGCCGGTAATCATCAAGCTTTACTCCAAAAAACAGCCCAGCGGGCGCATAAAAACAAAGGCGCAAGTCTACTGGCGCGCGCCTTTGGTGACAAGTCGGTTAAAGTTACTCTTCGCCACCGGCTACATCGGCGACGGATTCAGGCCAGGCCTGCATCACGGCTTTCAGCAGCGTGGCCAGAGGAATAGCAAAAAATACCCCCCAGAACCCCCACAGTCCGCCGAACACCAGCACTGCGACAATAATGGCCACCGGGTGCAGATTCACCACTTCTGAAAACAGCAGCGGTACCAGCACATTGCCGTCCAGTGCCTGAATAATGCCGTACACCACCATCAGCCAGATAAAACTGTCGGTCCAGCCCCATTGCACATACCCCACCAGAGCGATGGGCACAGTCACCACAGCAGCGCCGATATATGGCACCAGCACCGAGAGCCCCACCGCAATGGCCAGCAAGGCGGCATAGTTAATATTCAGAATGATAAACGCGATATAGGTGGTGACGCCGACAATAACAATCTCCAGCGCTTTACCACGGATATAGTTGGCGATCTGCTCGTCCATTTCTCCCCAGATACGATCCAGTAACTGGCGGCGATGCGGTAAAAAAGCGTTACACCAGCTGACGATTTTATCTGCATCCTTCAGCAGGAAGAACACCAGGATCGGCACCAGCACACAGTAAATCAGCACGCCCATCAGCCCCGTAATGCCGGAGATTGAAAAACTCACCGCCCACTGCCCCATGGATGCCAGCTCATCACCGATCTGTTTGGTCCAGGCCTTAACCTGTTCTTCGGTCACCAGCTCCGGGTACTGCTCCGGCAGCATCATCAGTGCGCCCTGCCCTTTACTGGCCATTTTCGGCAGTTCGTAAAAGAACTGGGTCAGCTGTTGCCAGGCTGCCGGCAGAATAAAAAACAATACCAGCAGGAACAGCCCGACAAAGCCGAGAAAGACGGTAATGGTGGCTCCCAGGTGCCCCATACCAATGCGCTTACAGTAGTTCATGGCTCCCTGCAGCAGATAGGCCAGAATCACGGCTGTCAGGAAAGGCGCCAGCACTTTGCCAAGGGTTACAATGATCACCAGCACCGCGGTGATCAGCAGCAACAGAATCAGTGCTTCTTCGTCGGAAAAATAACGGTCAATCCAGCGCCGGAAAACGTTCAACATGCCTTCAGGCTCCCTTTTTTATCCAGAAATGGCATACGCCCTCTGTCTCGTTGCAATCGAGCAATTGATGGTCCGATAATTCCAGAAATTTCGGTATATCGAGCATTGATCCGCGATCCGTGGCACTCACCCGGAGTACCTGCCCCGCCGCCAGATCTTTTAACGCGAGTTTGGTCTTCAGTAACGGCATGGGGCAGTTAAGTTCCCGGGCGTCGAGATATACATCATAATGAGATTGATTAGACACACTATAAGCCTTTTGCCAAACTGGAGACGCAGTATAACCCAGTGCCGCAAATCCGTCCCCGGCCAGCAATGGCGGCGGCATTCCCGTCACCACGAAGAACGGTAAAACGGTAAGAAGATACCGGCGCGGGCGGATGGTGAACTATCCACAATGGCTCAGTCTAATAAAGACACCGGATTCAGGAATTATTCTTTGTTTTTTGCTCGCTTATTGCTCCTCGCCGGACTGACCACCGCGACTCTGCCGGTAACGGCAAATACCGAAGATCTGCCGTCGCTGGGCGATTCCACATCAGGCTATGTGTCACTGCAGCAGGAATACAATCTCGGTCGCATCTGGCTGCGTCAGTTACGCGCGCAGGCCAGAACCCTGAGTGATCCCATGCTGACAACCTTTCTGGAAAACCAGATCTACCGCCTGGTGCCCTTCAGCGGCCTGAGTCATCCGGATCTTGAATTTGTGGTGATCGATCAGCCCAATCTCAACGCCTTCGCCGTGCCCGGAGGCATCATTGGTATCAACTACGGTCTGCTGTTATACGCACGTGACGAAGACGAAGTCTCCGCCGTACTGGCCCACGAGCTGGCGCACCTGAGTCAGCGCCATTACGCCCGCCGGGTAGAACAGGCACAGCGTCAGGAGCCGGTGGCCATTGCCACTCTGCTGGCCAGTATTCTGTTAATCGCCACCAACAATGCCGATGCCGGTTTCGCCGGTCTGATGGCCGGCCAGGCAGCCACGATTCATAACCAACTGGCTTTTTCGCGGGAATGGGAGCAGGAAGCCGACCGCCTGGGGATGAAAACCCTGATCGCCGCCGGTCTGGACCCGCACGCCATGCCCAGCATGTTCGAGCAGATGCTGTATGCCAACCGCTTCAGCAGCCGCCCGCCGGAATTTCTGCTGACTCACCCGGTGACGGAATCCCGGGTTGCCGATGCCGCCGGCCGGGCAGAACAATATCCGCGCAAACCCCGGCTCACCAGTCTGGAATTTCTGATTCTAAAGCAGGGCGCCATGCGCCGTTACCAGCTGGATGACAGCAATACCGAAGACTATTTTCACGGCATACGTCAGCGCAATCCGCGCGGCAGTGGCGACTACGCAGCCGCCAGTTACAACCTGGCGCAGTTCGCCAGCGAGCAGCAGGACTGGCAGCAGGCACAGAAATATCTGGACGACATTGTCAGCCCCTGGAACCAGCACGCTGCCGTCAGTGCGTTACAGGCCAGCGTACTGTCCGGGCAGAATAAAACCGAACAGGAGTTGGCAGTGCTGAATGAAGCCCTGCCCTACGCGCCGGACAGTCTGGTGTTACTAACCAGCAAAGCCAGTATTCTCGATCAGCACGGTGATGCAAAACAGGCGGTGGATATTCTCAAGGATCTGACCACCGGGCGTTCATCAACGCCCTGGTTATGGCAGCGACTGGCGCTGGCTGCGGAACATGCCGGTATGATGCTGCAGGCTTACCGCGCCAATGGTGAATACCTGTTTTATTCCGGTCAGCAGGCAAGGGCTCTGCGACAAATGGAACTGGCTCTAAAAGAAGCGAAGAAAACCGGGGATTTCCAGCAGCAGGCGCTGATTGATCAACGCCTGCGGGTGATGGCAGCCAGCCAGAGCCAGCTTAACTGAATGGCTTTCAGCCTTTATTAAAATTCAGCATGCGCTGCAGACTGATGACCGCCTGCTGGCGCAGGGCTTCATCAATAAAGATTTCCTGATCACCGTTTTTCAGCACATCACGGATATTCTGCAAACCGTTCATGCCCATCCACGGACAATGCGCACAGCTGCGGCAGGTCGCGCCATTACCGGCGGTCGGCGCTTCAATCAGCAGTTTTCCAGGTGCCGCCTGCTGCATTTTATAGAAAATGGCTTTGTCGGTAGCCACGATGAAAGTGTCATTCGGCAGATCATGAGCAGCTTTGATCAGCTGACTGGTCGAGCCCACCGCATCGGCCATTTCCACCACCGCTTGGGGTGATTCCGGGTGTACCAGAATGGCCGCCTCAGGATGAACCTTCTTCAGATCTTCCAGCGCTTTGGCTTTGAATTCATCATGCACAATACAGGCGCTGTCCCACAGCAGCATATCGGCACCGGTTTCGCGCTCAATATAGTTGCCGAGATGTTTGTCCGGCGCCCAGATCAGTTTCTCACCCTGACTTTTCAGGTGATTCACCACATCCAGTGCAATGCTGGACGTCACCACCCAGTCGGCCCGTGCTTTCACCGCTGCCGAGGTATTGGCATACACCACCACTTTGCGCTCAGGATGCTGATCGCAGAAGGCGGAAAACTCCTCGACCGGGCAGCCAATGTCGAGCGAACAGGTGGCTTCCAGCGTTGGCATCAGAATGCGCTTTTCCGGGCTCAGAATCTTGGCCGTTTCCCCCATAAAGCGGACACCGGCAACGATCAGGGTACTGGCTTCGTGATCATGCCCGAAGCGCGCCATCTCCAGCGAATCGGCCACGCAGCCGCCGGTCTCTTCAGCCAGAGCCTGAATCTCAGGGTCGGTGTAATAGTGGGCAACCAGCACGGCATCCTGCTGACGCAGTAATTCGCGGATTTCCTGCTTTACCGTTTCGGCCTCGGCCGGGCTGAGTGTTTCCGGAGGATTGGTCCAGTAATCCCGGATGATTTCACGGGAACTGTTAGCAGATTCGTTCATAGCAGACTCTGTATAGGGGTACTGTCAGAGCGGATGATATCACAGGCGGTGGAGCGCTCGCCCGCGGCCGTTCTGCAGATTGCAACAACGATTATTTCCAATAAAAAAGGGAGAAAGCTTTGCAACTTTCTCCCTTCCGGAATCTGGTGGGTCGTGCAGGATTCGAACCTGCGACCAATTGGTTAAAAGCCAACTGCTCTACCAGCTGAGCTAACGACCCTGGATGCTGGCTATATTACCGAATTATCGAAAAATGTCAATCTTTTCAGTAACTTAGTCTTCCGTTCAATAAGATTTGAAATGGTGGGTCGTGCAGGATTCGAACCTGCGACCAATTGGTTAAAAGCCAACTGCTCTACCAGCTGAGCTAACGACCCCCGGAAGAGGCGCACATAATACTTAAATTTGACTGAGAGACAAGCTTTTTTTAAAAAAAGTTTCACTTTCAGTCACTTAGACCGCTATTCCGGGCAGGACAGCAACCCACAGAAACAAAAAAGCCCGGCAACGCCGGGCTTTCAGGATTCTGTGCAGACAAAGATTAATGTGACTGCAGATAATTTTTTGCCAGACGGACGACGGTATCGGCTTTTCCTTCATACTGAGCGACCACCTTTTTCATCCAGGTTTTCGCTTCTTCCGTTTTCCCCTGACGTCCCAGGGTATAGCCTGTTTTATACATGGCATCCGGTACTTTCAGATGATCCGGGTGATCGTCAACCACGGTACGGAAGCGACTCAGCGCTTTATCCAGATCGCCCTGCAACAGATAGATCTCGCCGCTCCAGTAAACCGCATTCACTGCCAGAGCGTCATCGGGATACTGTTCAGCAAACGTTTCATACGCCTGATTGGCTTCGGAGTACTTTTTCTCATACATCAGTTTCTGTGCCTGCTTGTAGGCTTCAGTCGCCGACAATTGTGGCTGCTGTGGCTCACTGGCGGGCGTGCTGGTTGCCGGAGTGCTGGCAGCGGCAGGACTGCTGTACAATGAGGATACCCGGCGATCAAGATCGAGATACCGTTCCTGCTGTTCCTGCTTCATGCGTTTAAGCTGATGGGTCTGTTCTTCCAGCTGGCCACGCAGGGTAGCGATTTCTGCCTGCATCTGCTCAACCTGCAGATAAAGCTCTGATACCAGATCCGAAGAGGCCGGCGAATTATTCAGCGGAGAAGAAGCCTGGGCCGGTGTCTGAACGACAGCCCGGGAGGATGAATCGATAGTCTGGGTGGAGGCGGCCGGCGCTACCGGAGCGGCACCGCCAACCGAAACCCACTCGTCATCCGCATAAGCGCCTGCAGCGCATAAGGCTGCAAGCACGGTCAGGACGACATTTTTCATTAATTGCTCTGATATTTCACTTCAACGCGACGGTTTTTAGCGTAAGACTCTTCAGAGCTGCCCATCACTGCAGGACGCTCTTCGCCGAAGCTTACCACTTTCAGCTGAGAAGAAGACGCACCGTTCGCCATCAGGAAACGACGTACTGCCATGGCACGACGCTCGCCCAGAGCCAGGTTGTATTCAACAGTACCACGCTCATCTGCGTGACCTTCCAGAACAACCTGTGCGGCAGGGTTGGCTGCCAGGTAACCAGCGTGAGCCATCAGAGCTGCTTTGCCTTCGCTCTTGATGGAGCTTTCGTCGAAGTCAAAGTAGAACACGGTCTGTTCCAGCAGAGCTGCCTGAGCATCAGCGGCTTCAGCTTCCAGAGATTCACCGTCAACACCAGCAGTATCTACAGTCTGGGTATTTTCTTCTGCTTGGGTCTCAGTCGCAGTGGCTTCTGAAGTACCTTCTTCAACGTCGCCAGTGCTAGAACAGGCTGAGATGAATGCGGCACACAGTGCCAGACCCAGGGTTTTATACAGTGCAGTAGTTTGCATAACAGTCTTCCAGTCCGAAGTGAGTTAAGTTATTTAAATATTGGCGACCAGGCCGGTTCCCTGACATCACCGTATTTGGATGGTAAGCGGAATTTCACATCCCCATCGACCGAAACCGCCGCCAGGATACTACGATCTGCTTCACTTGCAGCATAAATTACCATACTTCCGTTTGGCGCAACACTAGGTGACTCATCCAATTCGGTTTCACTTGTCAGAATGTGCACCAGTCCGCTTTTCAGATCCTGCGAAGCGATGTGGAATCTGTCCCCACTGCGATGCACATAAACAAGCTTGCGGCCATCGGCCGTCAATCGGGCACGGGCATTATACGCACCTTCGTACGTCACCCGTGTGACCGCTTTGTTGCCTGTGTCCAGTTTGTATACCTGAGGGCCACCGGCACGGCTGGAAGTAAAATAGATACTGTCTCCGTTTACTCCCCATTGCGGTTCCGTATCGATCGCATAATGGTTCGTCATGCGTTCGATTTTCCTGCTCGCCAGATCCATGACATAGATGTCTGGATTGCCGAGCTTGGAGTGCACGAAAGCGAGTTTTGTTCCATCCGGCGAAAATGCCGGTGCGCTGTTTGAGCCTTCAAACGCCACGACCCGCTCGCGTTTGCCGGTAGCCAGCTCCTGAAAGTAGATTTCGCTGTGGCCATTTTCAAAGGATACGTATGCGACTTTTTTGCCATCCGGTGACCATGCCGGTGAAATAACCGGGTCCCGGGAGGTATAAATAAGCTGTTCGCGGGCACCGTCAGCGTCGGCGTAATTCAGATTAAAGCGGGTACGCTCCCGGTTGGTGGTCACGTAAATCAGCTTGGTTGAAAACACCCCCGGTACCCCGGTGATTTTTTCAAAAATAAAATCGCTGATGTAATGGGCCAGGTCGCGCAGCTGACTGGCTTTACCCCGGACACGGTGACGCAGAATTTCCATTTTCTGATGAACATCCAGAACATGAAACTGAATGGCATAGCCCGTTGGTAACAATTCAACCGATCCGATGACCACAAAATCCTGACGCAGGTTGGCCCAGTCGCCATACACAACCTCTGACAGGTTGTTTGGCTGGCTGATCATATTGCTTTCAGGCAAAGTGCGGAAGTAACCACTGGAAGCCAGATCATTAGTAATAATGCCGCTGATATCTTCCGGCAGAGGCTGACTGCCCTGCCAGCTGAAGGGCACCACCGCGACAGGAATGGCACTCTGTTTTCCCTGAGTCACTTCGATCACCAGTTCGGCATGGACCGCACTGGTCATCAGCAGAAAAAGTAATATCAGGCTGCGTTTTACCACGTCGCATTCTCCGGTCTGAATTTCATAGTAAGTTTACGGAATGATTGCTCAAACACCCGCGGATCTTTCGGCACCGGCAGCGGTGATGCTTTACGGACGGCCTGCTGCACTGAGCGGTCCAGTGCTGCATTGCCACTGCCTTTGGTGATACGGACATCGATCACCTGGCCTGTCGGCACCAGTGTGATGTGGACTTCCACCTCAAGCTCCGGGTTAACCGCCGGCGGATACTGCCATTGTGACTGTACCTTATTACGGATTGCCGTTGTCGCATCAGCGGTCATGGCCTCGGCCAGTTCCGCCTGCCGCGCCGCCTCTTCGGCCGCTTTTCTGGCTTCTTCCTGAGCACGCTGTTCCGCTTCTGCCTGCTCCTGGGCTAACTGCTCAAGCAACTGCTGTTCCTGTTCTGCCCTTTGCTTTGCCAGGCGTTCGGCTTTTTCTTTCTGAGCTTTTTCGCGCGCGGCTTTTTCAGCGGCTTTCTGTTTTGCCCGCTGCTCAGCCTGCTGTTTCTCTTTCAGGGCTTTTTCTTTTTCGCGCCGCTTCTGTGCCGCAATCTGCTTTTTACGTTCTTCGGCGCGCCGGGCTGCCTGTTCCTGCCGTTTCTTCTCTTTTGCGGCCTGCTCTTCACGCTTTTTAACTGCTTTATTTTCTGTCTGGATGACATTCGCAATCACATGCTGTGGCACAGGCTCCGGCACCCGGTGTTCGGTCGGCCATTCAAACAGAAACAGCAGCAGGATCAGGCCATGCAGTGCTACGGAAATAACCACCGGCAACGAATAACGCTGCGGATCAAGCCAACTCATATCAGAGATCAGCCTCCGGGTCCGGTGCTTCAGTAATGAGACCTACATTATTGATGCCGGCTCCCTGCAGCCCCCCCATCAGGGCGACTACTTTTCCGTATGCCACCTGATCATCACCACGGATCATCACCCGGGTTTCGGGGACTGTGTTTTTGATTTTTTCACAGTAATCGACCACTTCGTTGAGAATCATCGCTGTGGGGTTGCCTTCGTCACGCTCGATAAAATAAATACCGCGTTCATTCACCGATATGATGATGGTGCTGTCATCCGGTTCAATTTCGGTCGGAGTGGCATCCACGTCCGGTAAATTGACCGGCACACTCTGCACCAGCATAGGCGCTGTGACCATAAAAATGATCAACAGCACCAGCATCACATCGATGTAAGGTACGACATTAATATCGGCCATGGGCCGGCGTTTTGGCGCCGGAGCAGGTGCTGGTTCCATCTCAGCGCTCCGTGTCTTTACTGGCAGCCGGCGCTTTTACCGCCTCGGTTTTGGCAGACTGCTGCATCTTCAGCGCCTGGCGATACAGCAGAGAAGAAAATTCATCGGCGAAGGTCTGCATGGCAGTGACCTGCTGATCCACCCGGGAAGCAAAGCGGTTATAAAAAATAACCGCCGGAATAGCGGCAAACAGCCCCATCGCGGTGGCGACCAGCGCCTCGGAAATCCCCGGCGCGACGGTGGCAATAGTGGCCTGTTTAACGCTGGCCAGCCCCTGGAAGGAATGCATAATCCCCCATACGGTACCGAACAGACCAACGTATGGGCTGGTCGAACCAACGGTCGCCAGGAAGGGTAAATGGGTATCCAGAGCTTCCGATTCACGGGTTATGGCAATCCGCATGGCACGCTGTACACCGGCCATCACGGCATCCGGATCAGAGGTGTTCTGCTGACGCATTTTGCTGAATTCTTTCAACCCGGCCATAAAGACGTTTTCAATGTTGCTGGGCACCGGGTTTTTCTGGCATTCACGGTACAGATCATTGAGGTCCACTCCCGACCAGAAGCGGTCTTCGAATTCCAGCATCCCTTCACGGCTGGCGGACAGCAGCCGCGTACGCTGTACGATGACGATCCAGCTCATCACAGACGCCGCCAGCAGCATCAGCATCACCAGCTGTACCACGATACTGGCATTGGCAATCAAAGAAATAATTGACACGGATTCGTTCACATCAGCTCCTGAAATTATTCATCGGGTCGTTCTGTCTCGCCGGCATCAGCCGACATAGCCGTTAAAATATCATGCGGAAACGCCTGCGGGCGTCCGTCCTGCGTTATACAGGCAATGCCTGTGGTTGCCGTCATCAGGCATTCCCGCCCGGCGGCTGCCGTACGATAGACCGCCTGCTTCAACACCGCACTGGCTTTGCGCTGGCTTTCGAGTTCAACCGTGACGGTTAGTTCATCGTCCAGTCTTGCCGGTAAACGGTATTTTGCCTGAATGTCACGCACAATCAGCAAAATGTTCTGATGGCGCAAAATTTCCTGACTGAATCCCAGCGAACGCAGCCACTCGGTGCGGGCCCGTTCCAGATAACGGAAATAGTTGGCGTAATAAACAATGCCACCGACGTCGGTGTCTTCGATATACACCCGCAACGGCCATTCAAAACTCATGGCTGCTCATCCTGCTGAAAGCGCCCCGGCAAATCCAGGCCAAAATGCAGATAAGCCAGTTTGGTTGCCATACGCCCCCGCGGCGTGCGGGTGATATAGCCCTGCTGCATCAGATAAGGTTCCAGCACGTCTTCGATGGTGTCGCGCTCCTCACCAATAGAAGCTGCCAGACTGTCGACACCGGTCGGGCCGCCATCGTACTTCTCCAGTAGCGTCAGCAGCAGGCGGCGGTCCATATGATCGAAGCCCTGAGCATCCACATTCAGCATGTTCAGTGCAGCATCGGCACAGGCATGATCCACGGTGCCATCTCCTTTCACCTGAGCATAATCGCGTACCCGGCGCAGCAGGCGATTGGCAATACGCGGCGTGCCGCGCGCGCGGCGCGCAATCTCGGCTGCGCCGCCGTCATCCACCGTCAGCTCCAGCAGGGTGCCACTGCGCGCAACAATGCTGGACAGATCCTGAATATTGTAAAACTCGAGACGTTGCACAATGCCGAAACGGTCGCGCAACGGCGACGTCAGCAGACCGGCGCGGGTGGTCGCGCCAACCAGAGTAAAGGGCGGGAGATCAATTTTGATGGACCGTGCAGCCGGGCCTTCACCGACCATAATATCCAGCTGGTAATCTTCCATCGCCGGATACAACACTTCTTCCACGGCCGGACTCAGGCGGTGAATTTCATCAATGAAGAGGACATCGCCCTCTTCCAGATTGGTCAGCAGGGCCGCCAGATCGCCGGCTTTTTCCAGTACCGGGCCAGAGGTGGATTTGATCTGCACCCCCATCTCTTCGGCAATGATATTGGCCAGTGTGGTTTTACCCAGCCCCGGCGGACCAAACACCAGCGTATGGTCGAGGGCTTCACCGCGGGCTTTGGCGGCACCGATAAAAATTTCCATCTGCTCACGCACATGGGGCTGACCAATATACTCTGCCAGCGATTTGGGACGGATGGCCCGGTCCTGCTGCTCTTCGCCGCGGGCCGGCTCGGCACTGATAAAGCGATCGGTTTCAATCATAAGGCTTCCTCAGTGATCAACGCCCCAGCGTGTTGCGCAATGCCAGACGGATCATATCTTCAGCGCTTTCAGCGCCGGAGACTTTATTCAGCATTTTCGACGCATCCTGCGGTTTGTAACCCAGCGCAATCAGAGCGCCCTCGGCTTCCTGCAGCATGGAATCCACCGACGCCTGTTCAGCCTGATCCGCCGCCGCCCACAGCGGTGCCGGAGCCTGCCATTCTTTCAGGCGGTCGCGCATTTCGACAATCAGACGTTCTGCGGTTTTTTTACCAACGCCGGGCAGTTTGGTCAGCGCACTCACATCCTCCGCATGCACACAGGCCGCAAAGGCGTTGACATCCATGCCAGAGAGAATGGCCAGTGCCAGCTTCGGCCCGACCCCACTGACCTTGATCAGAGTGCGGAACAGCGTGCGCTGGCCTTTATCGCTGAAGCCATACAACTGATGAGCGTCCTCACGGATCGCCAGATGAGTATAAAGAACCGCGACCGTGCCGGTCTGACCCAGCGTCGCGAAGGTAGATATCGGCGCCTGTACCTCATAACCAACGCCATTGACGTCAATCAGCAGCTCCGGCGCCTGTTTTTCGAGAATTATGCCTTGTAAACGACCAATCATGGGGATTAAAAAGCCATCGGATAAAGTCCGCTAGCCTACCAGCAAGCAACCCCTTGCTCAATCAGGGACTGTAAAAATAACCAGTTAACGGCACCGCCGCAGGTTATTCCGGACACTGAGACAAGCGCCTGATGCCGTGTGCAGCGTTACTCCCCCTCACCAGCGGATTTCCACCGGCGTGCCGGCGTCAACCAGCGACATAAAAGTATCCATTTCGCTGTTTGTAACCGCGATACAGCCATCGGTCCAGTCGAAGAGCTGAGTCAGCGGGGCAAGCCAGCCTAAACCATTCTTCTGACCGTGCACCATAATCATCCCGCCGGGAGACACCTTTCTGGCGGCCGCCTGCCTGACATCCTGCGGGTTGGGATAGGAAATATGCATAGCCCGATAGAACGCGGAATCTTCTTTTTTATAATCCAGCAGGTAAACGCCTTCCGGGGTTTTCTGATCACCTTCCTGCGTTTTATGGCCTTCAGGGCTACCACCCAGAGAAATACTAAAGCGGGCTAATTCTTTATCAGTGGAATACAGGATCATCAGGCGCTCTGATTTATCAACCACCACCCGCTCTGCTTTTTCCCGGGCAAAACAGGCCGAGGGGATCAGAATAACAAGCAGAAAAGCAATCTTCATTTTACTTACCAGGGGCCCAGTGCCGGATTTACACTGCCACTAAAAGATTTTTTATAAAGCCTCTGAGACCCAATCGTCAGAGGGTGGCTGAAATTCAATGAGAGGCTGATTGATCGTGATGATTCAGAATCACCAGCCTGGAGATCAGGTTCTGATACCCAGCAGGATGGTACAGTCTGCCCGACCACTTGAATGAAAGCTTGAACAAAGAAAGCCATCATCGGCAAAGTGCTTAAGCAAGGCTTCGTTTATGGCTTCATACTCGCGTAAGTTTCTGTCGCCATGAGCAAGGTACACACCACCAACAACATCGCCAACCTGCTGCTGTTCCAGAAAACACAGAGCAGAGTATTGACTGTTGAAGGCAAACAGGCAATCTGAGTACTGATTTATATTGCGGATATCGGCTAAATCCAGATTGCCAGGCATCTCATCCGAGAACAGTTTATCGGCGAGATTTAAAACAACATCACGTATAGCGACCGCATCGTTTGAAGGATTTTCAAACTCTATAAGTTCTATGCCTTTTTCTTCACAGATCTGCGACAACGCCCTGCGCTTTTCGACGGGCAGTTCATTGCTTATACCGCCAACAAAAATCGCGTCAAAATTTGACATCTGTGACAAAGATTCCGTAAGACTATTCAGCGGAATGAATCTGCCATTGAATACTGAATCCAAATCCGGAAGTGAAATAGCTAATTGCAGTTCTTCTGTATCGACTACCGGTTCAAGTATCCCAACCATGTTTCTTTTCCTTTATACGGACACCCACTCTAACACCATATTCTGATTGCACAATATCCGAATCTTCACCTAAGCTGTAATACATACCATGGAGGGATAAACATGCCGAAACCACGGGCTCAGCAGGTATCGCTGGAAGCGACGCCTTACTACCATTGTGTTTCACGCTGCGTTCGCAGAGCTTTTCTGTGCGGCGTCGATCAGTCAAGCGGCGATTCTTATGAACATCGCCGCGGCTGGCTGGAAGCTAAACTCCTTGAGCTCCCCGAAATCTTTGCGATTGATATCGCAGCCTACGCCATTATGAGTAACCACTACCATGTGGTTCTCTATGTTGATGCAGATACAGCGTTGTCCTGGTCAGATAAAGAAGTTATAACCCGCTGGCACCTGCTCTTTAAAGGCAATCTGTTGTCCCAACGCTACGAAAAAGATGATGCTTTATCTGAACCCGAGTTGGCTCGCCTGGCGATGTATATTACAGAATGGCGATCGCGACTGTCTGATATCAGCTGGTTTATGCGGGTTCTTAATGAGGCCATTGCCCGTGAAGCGAATGCAGAAGATGGCTGTAGCGGACGCTTTTGGGAAGGCAGATTCAAATCTCAGGCGCTTCTGGATGAAGCCGCTCTCGCAGCCTGTATGGCGTATGTAGATCTCAACCCTGTTCGGGCAGGGATGAGCAAAACCCCGGAAAAATCGGAACACACATCGGTTAAGCAACGGGCAGTAAAAGCAAAAACGGTCGCTCAACCAAATCATAAAAACCAACAGACTGGCTTCCTGCTGCCTTTCGCAGGCAATCCCCGTCAGGACATGCCGAAAGGCATTCCCATGCGTCTGAGTGACTATCTGGAGTTGGTCGACTGGACTGGCCGTATTATCAGAGAAGATAAGCGCGGAGCGATTCCGGTATCCGCTGACACCATCCTTAACCGACTCGGTATTGATGAAAGCCAGTGGTTAACTATGACGCAAGATTTTGAGGAATGCTTTGCAACCTTCGCTGGCAGTGAAAAAAATCTTCGATCTGCATGCGAAAAGCTTTCTTACAAACGACCGCCTGGATTAAAACGCTGCAAAGCAGCAATTGGATAGCCAGTCCTCCTCTAACTCTGAACTTTTGCCTCTTCCAGTCCTTCTGGCTGCCCCGTTGTGCCTGAAATCAGGTAAATAACGGACTAGCGCATGATAATCATGGGCAAAGTGACAGCCTGATCTTTCCGAGCTGAATAAAAGAGATATCTGAAAATTGAAAGGAGTGTTTTTTCCAGGATTACTGGAGTGGGTGTCCTGTTAGTATTGCACAGGAATAGGAGCTCACATTGCTACGGCAATTACCAGCACTGTAGGAAAGGCTGAGGTATTCAGAAATGCTCGGGATTTTGCTGCA
>MDTG01065515.1_pt1 | contig 118766 bp, 112 predicted proteins | sample 811421 | NCBI WGS metagenome assembly MDTG01 (sample SAMN05326645, study PRJNA326480) | marine metagenome | isolation source: seawater | place: Pacific Ocean: South East | collected 2011
TTAAACAGTTTGGTGAGTTTATTATTAATACCCCTGAAGGGAAAGTTAAGCTTGAATTTGAGTGGCTTGAAAGCACCTACGTAGTTAAAGTAGAAGGTAAACTGAAATTTAAATTTTATTTCTCAGAGGCTATCAAAACAAACTCCTCCAATTTATATACAAAAGAACTTAAGTAAGTATCCAAATATTATTCTTAGATAATTAAATAAAATCATCTTTCATAAATTGAGGATAAATAAAATACTGTATAATCAGAATTGAGAATAGCAACTGTAAATTTATTTGGCTATATTTGGTTAAATCAAAAATTAAATATTATGAAAAAGCTTTTTTTACTAACATTACTTTTATTGTTTTCTACCTCATCATTTGCTCATTTCCCTGTGACTAAACAAGCCTCAGTTGAAAACATATCTAATATAGAAACAACAACGCTTACCCCAGTTGCTCCAGTTGCTTCTGGTGGTAACTCCCAACTTGTCGCGCTGATACTTTGTTTCTTCGTAGGAATACTGGGAGTACATAGATTTTACCTTGGGGATACATTGGAGGGTGTTATTCAGTTATTAACCGCTGGAGTTTTTGGAATCTGGACACTGATCGATTTTATCATGCTTTGCACAGGTGATTTAGGACCAGGTTGGTAAATATCCCGAAATATTATAAGCCAGAAATAATATTTTATTGTTTTCTGGCTTTTTTTTGTTTAAATAACTTGTGCGCTCAAAGTTATTCTGGAGCCCTAATCATTCAGGATTCTTTGTCTTTCCCGTATTATATTAAATTAGACCAAAACGGTTCTTCTGGATACTCTGTTTCTGATATTCAAGGAAGTACAGAGACTTTTAGCTTGATTGACATTAACCAATCTGACAATGAAATGGAAGTTCAAATTGAGGAAAGCCAACTAATATACACAAGGTTAAATGACACTTCATACGATGATTTTTGTAAAATTATTTTTAAAACAAATTTGAATTCTAAATCGATTTATGAGGAATTTAAGGCCATAACTTCCAATGAAAGTAATTGTGGAAATGGTATTGTCCAGTTAGAGAATACCAAAAGTTTATCGGCAAAATTGAAAAAAATCAAATCAAAAATTGAAAAAAATAGAGCGCTGAAAATATTAACTAGGGAAAGCGATAGAGAAACGTCTGTTAAAAAAATTGAACAGTTGCTTAAGCTTGCCGTTTTGGATTACTCAACTCAAATAAGTATAAATTCTCAAGATTTCTTCGATTTTATATTTTTTAATAACTACACTAATATTACTTTGATATTTGAAAATATTACTTTAGAAAACTGGAAAAATTTTATTCAGGTTAAAAATGGGCTTATTGTTAAAAATAATAATTCTCTTGAACTTGTTAAAACATCAGATACCTCCAGATCAACAATAGTTTTTAGTAACGAGAATTTACTTGCTGGGAGAAGTTTTATTATAAAAATTAATAAAAACCTTAGTCTAAGATTTTTATTTCCAAACAATTTTGAAAACATATCGTTCCGTTTTTAAATTTCTACAATAAATAGAACCAATAATTAATATGGGGTGCAGATATTGTCCTTTTTTAAACCCCCGCTATAATATTTCTCATATTATTGAATTAGTTGAACTATAATTTACTCTTCTCTCCAAATTCGTTTTTTGACTTTAAGTTTTTCAAGCCTAGATAAGTAATGTAAAAAAACCAGAAGAAAAATATATCAGACAATAAGGAATTCTCCCATGCATATCCTAGAATTTGAATTTCATTATCTAGGTAAGCTCCATAGTAATATGTATAAGCTAGCCAAGCTACAGAACCAAAATATAGTATTGGAGGTAAATATTTTGTTGAATAAATTAGTTTTTCTAATCCAGTTTTACCAGAAGATGTATCTTTTTTCTTGTAATTTTTACTTGCTAAATAAGTCATATAAAAAAAGAAAATATACAGCGCTACCATAAGTTTATTTCCAAAAGGTTCAACATTAAAAAATAAACATAAGATTATAAGACCTGCAGAACCAAAATATAATAATTGTGGTAGATACTTGACTGAATATATAAGCTTCTCTAATCTGTCCATAAGTCGAAATTAAAATATTTTTTTAAAAAGATTTGTTTTCAATTTACTTCCTCCAATTATTAAAGCTGCTGTAATAATAATTATATTTTTGATTATGTATTGGCCCTCAAGAGTGGGTAATAATGGATTTGAACCTTGAAAAGTTACTTCAGGAAGAATAATTAGAGGTAAAAATGTACCGGTCATTTGCAACAATAAGAGTACCATAGCAATGAAAGTGGTCCTCTTAAATAAAAAGAAGACAGCGATTAAAACTTCCCAATATCCAATAATTATAGTCCAAGTCTCAGCCTTAAAAAATGGCATCCAATAAACGGTATCTATTACTAGATTTTGAGCAGGTGAAAGATTTATAATTTTAAGAAAACCAAACCAAAAGAAAATTATAAACAATGGAATTCTAATTAAATAATCGTTAGTATTAAATTTATACATTTATTAAAATTTTTGTGCAAATGTACAAAACCTTAAAGCTAATATGAAACTGTTACGTTTTGAAGCCTCTTCTCTATATTATTAAAAGTTTTCTTAACTTGGGAAATAAATTAACAAAGTGAAACAATTTCTAATTAAAAACGAGCTTTATATATTTTCATTGGCTTCAATTTTCCTACTAATAGGTGTATTGTACCCATCGGAAACATCTAATGATAATTATATCGCCGCTTCCTTATGTGTTTTATCCGCAATTTTATGGTGTGGATTCATACTATCTGCTATTTTTAAATTAAAAAAATAAGACATTGGTAATTAGTTTAAGATTGGTTGTAAAAAGATTACTTTTTATTTAAAAAGTAATAAAAAATTATTTTAGGTTTACCTGGTGGAAAACATTTGGAATAAATTTCTTTATAAGTGTAATTTATTGAATTATTATGGATTGTACTTTGATGTGAAAATTGGTGCAAAAAAATATATACGACTTCGTATTTGGTAAAAAAATAATTTATGAAAAATGTTTTTGGAGAACCCTTGAAATTGTGTTGTAACGAACCAAAGACTGGCTATTTCAGAGACGGCTATTGCCGTACTGATGATTCAGATTACGGTAATCACACTGTTTGCGCTATTATGACCAAAAAATTTCTTGGATTTTCTAAAAGTAAAGGTAATGATCTTACAAGTCCTAATGAGCAATATGCATTTCCTGGGTTAAAGCCTGGTGATAAATGGTGCCTTTGTTCACTGAGATGGAAAGAAGCTTTTGATGCAGGCTGTGCTCCGCTGGTTGAGTTAGAATCGACAAATGAAAAAGCCCTAAAATATGTTTCTTTAGATTCCTTAATCACTAATGCAAAAAAATAATCAGGCTAATTTAATACTCTAAAATAAAAAAATGAAAAAGCTAATCTTACTCTCCGCTATATTAATCTTAGGTTGTAAAAATACAAATCAGATAAGAATAACAAAAGTCGAAGGCTCAACTGAATATGAAAATGCCAAATTGTCCTTGAAAGAATCTAACTGGACAGATGAAGGATACTTATTTTCATTTGATTTAGAGAATTATAAACTAGGATTACAGAGTCCAAAGGAGTTTGAATACAAGCTTGCTAATTCTGCAAAAGGGCAACATATTCATCTTATTGTAAATAACGGACCATACTCCGCGAAATACACTGAAGAGTTTGTTCATAATCAATTAGATAAAACCAAAGGAGGCGATGTGGTTTTAGCATTCTTGTCAAGATCATATCACGAATCTGTTAAAAACAAAGATGCTTATTTTTTAACTCAAATCGGAGATAGTATTGCTAACAAAAAGGACTTATCAAAGGAATTATTGTTCTATAGCCGACCTAAAGGAACCTACAAGGCTGATGATACAAATCGGGTACTTTTGGATTTTTATTTGGTAAATACATCATTGGCCGAAGATGGAAATAAGGTTAGAGCAACAATACATGGCACAGAATTTATAATTGATGAATGGACGCCTTATTACATTGAAGGGTTACCAAAAGGAGAAATTTCAATTAAATTAGAGCTGATAGACTCAAAGGGGGATTTAATTGAAAGCCCATTTAATCCATCCCAAAGAACCTTTACCCTTGAAGAATAAAATGTATTACCTCTGAGCCATTTTTTTCTATATTTATTATAATTTATCAGGATGAAAAAATTAATATTATTGTTTGCCCTATTAACTTGTCTAAATAACTATTCTCAATGTGATGAAAACATTAAAATTCCTTTCGTAGATGGGACATTCGGTTATTATAAGGGGTGTTTGAATGATGAAAATCGACCTAATGGATCTGGTGTTTTAATAACCGATTCTTACAGACAAGAAGGTATCTGGTTTGAAGGGAGATTGAATGATCCAAAAGGGAAAACCACATATTTTAAAAACAATGAAGTATATGAAGGATTATATAAAAATGGAGTTCTGAGTAAAGGAAAGTATATACAGAAAAATGAGGATGTTTCAATTGAGTATACTGGTGACTTTAATGGTATTGTTTTTCAAGGTAATGGTCGTTTGGAATCAATTTCAGCGAATGGAAAAACTATCAAAAACGGAGAGTGGTTTAATGACGCACTTTATAAAGGAACTGAAAAAACCACATACAATAGTGGCCTAGTTACCATTAAGACATACGAACTTGGAAAATTGATAAAAACAATTCGGAATGACAGGAATTATTATGACCCTAATGATATAGTTGGTGATAGTAAGCGCAGTGTTATAAATTTAAAAAAACAGGGTTCAGAAAATGAATTGATTTCTTATAAAGTAGTAATGGATATAAGCGGAATTAGGGGCGAGTGGACTTTTGATACAGGTGCACAATTGACATCAATTGGACAAAGAATGTTCAATCGATTTGTTAAGGAAGGAATAAAATATAAAGACCTAAATCGAGAAATCAAAACATTTGGAGTTGGAGGAGAGTCACAGGGTAAATTAGTGGTTCTTGATAATCTAAAAATTGGAGATTATATATTAAATAATTTCATAGTCAAAGTTGCTTTGGATAATAATTATTCACTTCTAGGTACTGACTTTTTAAATAAATTTACAAATGTTGAGTGGAATATGAAAAAGAATGAGCTTAGTCTCGTTAAATAAAGTTTATTAATATCAAAAAAAAACAATGAAAAGAAAAGTAAATGCAATTTGGACAGGAGATGGTGAAGATGGTAATGGGGTTTTAACTTCTCAAAGTGGTGCCTTAAACAATATGCCATATAGTTTTAAAACCCGATTTAAAAATGATGACGGTAAGCTAGGAACTAATCCTGAAGAGCTTATTGCTGGCGCACTTGCCGGTTGCTTCAATATGAAATTAAGCTTTGTTTTAAATGATGCTAATTTTAATCCCGAAGAATTAGAAACTGATGCATTGTTAACTTTTGAAGATGGAAAAATTACAATCATAGATTTAATTTTAAAAGGGAAGGTTGCTAATATCAGTAGAAAAAAGTTTATTGAATTGGCAATTGAAGCAAAAAATAATTGTCCAATTTCAGGGGCTTTGAACTGTGAAATTAATCTTAATGCATCACTAATTTGAGATAATTCAGTTCATTTACAGCTAATACTCATTTTTAGTTTCAAAATAAAAACACAGTATCCACCCTTTTTTAAATAAAAATTAGGGGAAATAATGTTGTGTAGTAATTATAGTAGCCTCAGCATCGTCCCCTCTTGGGTCTGGTGCTGGAATAATATCCCTATCAGGAGTTATCCTTATGGCATCAACCCTTCCTATTAATCTATCCCTCTTTCTATCGATCAAATATCCTTTTTTAGTCAATCCTTGTATTATTTCTGAATTAAAAGTATTGGGCTCTAAGTCAATATACTCTGGAAGCCATTGATGATGAAATCGTGGAGCATTAACAGCTTGTTTAATCCCCATATCAAATTCAAAAACATTTAGAATTACCTGTAATACAGAGGTAATTATTGAAGACCCCCCTGGTGAGCCTAGGATTAGTGCAAGTTCCCCATTTTCTTCAACAATAGTTGGAGACATTGAGCTTAACATCCTTTTATTGGGGGCAATTTTATTAGACTCCCCCCCAATTAGTCCGTACATGTTTGCCACTCCGGTTTTAATGCTAAAGTCATCCATTTCATTATTTAAAAAAAAGCCGCCATCTTCAACAAAAAGCTTAGATCCGTAACTAGCATTAAGAGTTGTAGTTACCGAAACTGCATTGCCTTCTAAATCAACAATAGAGTAATGAGTTGTTTGATCACTTTCTTCCCAAAATATATTACTGGGATTTAAATCTTTGGATGCTGTTGCCTTCGAAAAACTGAATGAAGACATTCTTTTGTCTAGATAACTTTGATTTAATAATAAATCAACTTGAACATTATTGAAATCTGGGTCACCCAAAAATTTTGATCGATCTGAAAATGAACGCCTCTCACTCTCAACCATAAGTTGAATTGCTTCATTTGAATGAGGAGTGTATTGCCCAATGTCGTATGGTGCAATCATGGCCATTATTTGTGCCAAGCAAATTCCTCCACTTGAGGGCAAGCCCATACTATGAATTTTGAGATTTTTATATTCAAAACTAAGAGGAGCCCTCCATTTAGCATTATAATTTTCCAAATCCTTCAACGTCATTATCCCTCCTGAAGACTGTATACTTTTTATGATTTTATCAGCAATCTTACCTTTGTAAAAACCATCCTTCCCAAATAATTTAATTTTTTCAAGAGTTTTTGCCATATTAAGGTTAACTATTGTATCGCCACTATTGAATTTTCTGGCATAAAATGTTTCCTGACCATTTAAAGAAATGAAATCTGCTCGAAATCTATTTAAGCCAATTGCCTGTTTTTCAGTTACTACAAATCCATTTCTAGCAAGGTCTATTGCTGGCTGTATCAAATCTTCAAAGGGCATTGTACATAATTTACTATGCACCTCGAACAAGCCCGCAACGGTTCCGGGAACACCAACGGAAAGGCCGCCTTGAATACTTTTATTTTTAATTACATCTCCTTTAGAATTTAAAAACATTTTTTCGTGCGCAAGCGAAGGAGCTTTTTCACGAAAATCCAGTGAACCTACATGCCCTGTTTTGTCTCTATACACTAAAAATCCCCCGCCCCCAATATTTCCAGCATTTGGATAGCAAACTGACAAGGCTAGATCTGTCGCAACCATGGCATCAAAAGCATTACCTCCTTGATTCATTATTTCAATTCCTATTTTAGATGCCTCCACCCTTGCTGAAACAACTGCAGCTGATACTTTTTTAGATTGAAATTGACACCCAAAAAGAGTTGTTGACAAAAGCAATAAGAATACATTTTTCATTTTTAAAAATTTTAATTTTTTCGACCTAAAATTTATTTATTTTTACAAAATAACATAAAAATTATTCTTTGATGGAATACGCCTCACTAATTGTTGCGAGTATTATAAGTGGGTTAATTTTATTTCAATCCATATTGATTGCCCCAAGCATTAACAAAGTACTCAAAAAAAAAGAAGCAAGTACTTTCCTAAGATATATATGGCCAAAATTTTTCTTGCTTATTGGAATATTAAGTTTAGTCTCTTTCATGTTTGAATTTTTTAAAAATTCAAACACGTCAGTTGCTTTATTATCGATTTCTGGATTCATATTTATGATAGTTTGCTTTCTAGTCACTCCTACAATAAATAAAGCGAAAGACAATTCAAAAAAACAGCTTTGGGTGGTTCTCCATTTGTCAACTGTAGTGATAACATTCATTGTATTGACCATAAACATATTCATTATTTGTAATAAATTATAAATATTCTTAACTAATGAATTCAAAACTAACTAAATGAAAAAATTAATTTTTCTCTCTGCTTTATTAATCATCGCCTGTGATGATAGTGATAACTCCGATGTTCCAAATATGTGTGTTGATTCAACTCTAATCGATTTAGAATTTGTGTGTACTCAAGAATATGAACCAGTTTGTGGTTGCGATGGGGAAACTTATAGTAATGAATGTATAGCGTTAAATAGTTACGGGGTACTACCTCCCTACTCTGATGGCGTGTGCGAGTGATTAAAAAAACTAGTACTTAATATCAGTTTAAATTTATTTATTAAATTTTTAACATAAATAAATTTATTTAACAATAATATTGCATATAAATATAAATTTTATGCAAATGTTAAAGAATTTTATACTAAAATGGTATCCTGTTATTCTAGCGTTTTTATGTCTAGCGTATTCCGTTGGCCTTGGGTTGCTTGGTAGAACAGATGAGGCCATGTACTCTGCGCATTGGCCTGGTACAATACTATTATTTGCACTAACAATTAGACAAAGGAGACGCTAATGGGAATTGAAATGTTCATAATAGGATTTTTAATCTTTATCGTTTATGTCTACTTTTTGATATGGAATATATTCTACAGCACCAAAAAACAAAGAGAAGAAAATAGATATAATAATCAACCTGATGTCCTAGACTCAGACGGAATGGGAGACTTTAGTAGATTCCCAAGCGACAAGAATTAAACCCAACTTTTACATTAAACCAAGCTGTGTGTAAAAGTCAAGAAGATCCATGAAATCTTGCTCAGCTACGATTTTACCATCCTTCATCTTAACAAGTGTTGTTCCAGAAATATCAACTTTCATACCTGTAGCAGGAACTCCAAAAAACTCGCCATCATGTGTCCCCTTAAAATTCCAATGCTTAACAATTTTATCACCTTGGCCGAACGCATCAATAATTGTGAATTCTGCATCTGAAAATCCAACAATGTAATTGTTGTAATAATTTTTAAAATTTTCTAAACCAGTAATGTCTCCGTCAGACGTTGCTATTGCGGTTACATTTTCGTCAAAAGAATCAGCGTTAATCAAATCTATTTGGCGATCGTTTATAATCTTATCCCAAACTGTTTTGTACATGTTAAGATTTACCTCTAACTGTTGCTTATCAAATTCCATTTTAAGATGTTCTTCAGAAATTTGATTACAGCTATTCATCGCTATTAAGAGTAATAATGCGAAACAAGACTGAGCGTATATTTTTAATTTTTTCATAGTTATTTTTATTTGCATAAATTTATAAAAAATATGCTCCAATGAAAGTGAATTTCGAAAATAATATATTGAATATTGATAATATCCCAGACTACGAAAAATCTACTCAGATAAAACTAGACAATAATTATCTCAAGGTTATTATTCTAAACTCTTTGTTTTCCTTTATCTTGTTAACATGTGGCTTAATGATATGTTATTATTTTTTTGAAGTACTGAAATCTTCAAATAATATGTTTGTCATTTGCATTATTTATATATTCTTTTGGATAACTTATGGGATTTATGCATGGCTAAGTTTCGGTAAAAAAAGCTATAGCTTCAGGGATCATGATGTAATATACAAATTTGGTCTGTTCAATGAAACGTCTGTACTCATACCCTTTAACCGAATTCAACATATAGCATTGCACCAAGGATTTTTTTCTAGAAAATTTGGGTTAGCATCTCTACAGTTTTATACGGCTGGGGGCTCAACAACTGATATAAGTATTCCTGGAATGAAAGTTGAAGTCGCAAAAAGCTTCAAAGAAATTATTTCTGATAAAATCGAAAAAATCAACTAAAGTATAGCCCTTGAATCCTTTAATTATTCAAAGATTTTCCGCCTTCCAAAAACAATCCGCAATTGGATCTATAGTTTTATTTTTTCAATCTTTAAGAAAAAATAGCTTTAACTTTCTCTATTTAATACTCCCTGCAATAAAAGGGAATTTCAAAATATCCTTATTCCTCCTTTTAGGATTTGTAGTATTTCTCGCAGTACTGGCCTATATAAAATATTATTATTTTAAGTATAAATTTGACTTTGATAAATCTGCATTTATAATAAGAAAAGGGTTTTTAAAGAAAACGAACCTTAGTATTCCTTTTGAAAAAATTCAGCAAATAAACATCAATCAAAATTTGATTCATAAAATATTTAATCTTTATGAAATTCAAATGGATACTGCGGGTTCTAAAAGCACTGAAGTTGACATAAAAGCTGTATCTAAATTGGTTGCCCAGGATTTTAAAATAATCTCTGAGCAAATTAAAAAATTATCAGGAATAGAAATAGACAATAAATCAATTGAGGGTAAAGAAAAATCATTTGAAATAGACTTCATAACTTTAGTCAAAACAGGATTAACAACTCGATATTTTGAAACCTTTAGTCTAATTGGGGGCGGCTTATTTTTAGGGATTCAATTTATGGAAGATTTAAAAACAAATTACACTTCCGAAGCTATAGATCTGATTGGGAAGGTTGACTATAATTTGGGAGTCATAAGCGGGATCGCTTTATTGATAATTCTAACAGTCCTTGTTACAAATCTAATTTCTACACTGATTAAGTACTATAAATATAAAGCTATTAGAAAGTCTGAAAATCTAGAAATTAACTATGGCCTCATTCAAACAAAATCAGTTTTGATATCCCCTATTAAAGTTCAGCAGTTTCAAACCACTCAAAATTGGTTGCAAAAAATAATGGGTATTATTGATGTCAAAATAAATCAAGCTTCTAGTGAAAGAATCAGTCGCAATAATAAAAAAAATATTGCGGTACCAGGTTGCACAGATAATCAAAAACAAATTTTATTTGAATTTGTCTTTGATAAAAAAGTTAATAGCGAATTCGTTGTAAAACCTAATATTAGAAAATTTATAATTAATTTTTCTTTTTTAAGTCTAACTCCATCTTTGATCATGTGTATTATATGCATGAAGTTTAATATTTTTGAACACTTTTATTGGCTAGTGCTAATAGCGTCTTTTTTTATTATAAGTTTATTTATGTGCTGGCGATTTTATAAAAATAATACACTTTTTATCTCCAAAAGTTTCATTCGCTTACAATCTGGCTTCTGGGATATTAAGACAAAGTATATTGAGCAATTCAAAGTGCAATCTGTTGTAATATCTCAACCCTTGTGGTATAAAAGCTCAAATCTTGGAGATATTACTATATTTACCGCTGGTGGACGAATTACATTTAGGACTTGTAAATTTAGCACACTAAAATTAATTCTTAATAACATTGCTTTGAATGTTGAAAAATCTACAAAAAAATGGATGTAGTACATAAAGGAGAATTATATTTCTAACTCTGAGAATACATTACGAGTCCCTTTATAAATAATATATTAGTTTTTTTTATATATTTAAAAAAATTTATATTTATGGACCCTAACAAAATTGTGCTTTTCTTTTCAATATTTGTGAGTATATGCGTTCTTATTTGGGTATATAGCATCTTAAAGCGGGTTGATAAAATTTAATTATTAATCCAATATTTCAATGAAAATAGCTCTTTCATTAATTCTAACTTTATTTTCTTTTTATATAAGTTCACAAAACTTTGATAAAAGTGTAACTAAATTATCCTCCCAATTTGAAGCTAATGTTATAGAGCTCAGACACTGGTTTCATCAAAATGCAGAACTAAGCAATAGAGAATTTAAGACAGCTGAAAAGATTTCAGAGGAATTAATTAAAATAGGTTTAAACCCTCAAACTGGAATTGCTAAAACAGGTGTGGTAGCGATATTAAAAGGAGGTAAACCGGGGCCTGTTGTAGCACTTCGTGCAGATATTGATGGACTCCCTGTAAAAGAAAGAGCAGATCTTCCATGGAAATCTAACATGGTTGGGGAGTACAATGGCGAAACAGTTCCTGTAATGCATGCTTGTGGCCACGATACACATACTGCTATTTTACTTGGGGTAGCTGAAATTTTATTTAATCTAAAAGAAGACATCCCTGGCACTATTAAATTTATCTTTCAGCCTGCAGAAGAAGGAGCGCCAGCGGGTGAAGAAGGTGGTGCAGAACTAATGGTTAAGGAGGGGGTGTTAAAAAACCCTGATGTTGATGCTATTTTTGGCCTTCATATTTGGTCCCAATTTGCTGCAGGAGAAGTGTTTCTTCGGCCAAAAGGAATTATGGCGGCGGTAAATGAATTTAGAATTGATCTTGAAGGTGTTCAAACCCATGGTTCAACCCCATGGACTGGAGTAGACCCAATTGTAACGGCATCTCAAATTATAAATAATATTCAAACTATAGTAAGTAGAAACCTCCCATTGACTGAGGCCGGTGCTGTAGTTACAATTGGTAGTATCCACGGTGGAGTAAGAAGTAATATTATTCCTGAAAGCTTATATATGTTAGGAACTATCAGAACTCTAGATAAAACAATGAAAGCAACTGTATTAAAGCGACTTGAGGAAATCGTGTATAATACAGCTAAAGCTAATAACGCAAAAGCAAAAATTACTTACCAAGTGAGCTATCCAATTACTTATAATGACCCTAATTTGTATGAAAACATGTTACCATCTTTAAAAAGAATTAATGGAGCAAATAATGTTCATTTTATGAATGCTATCACTGGGGCTGAAGATTTTTCATTTTTTCAAAAAGAAATTCCTGGTATGTATTTTTTTATCGGCGGTGCAAAAAAAGGAACCGACCCGAAAAAAGCAGCACCACATCACACTCCCGACTTTTATGTAGATGACTCAGCTATGATTACCGGTGTGAAATCTATGTCAACTCTTGCTCTTGATTACCTAATAAACACAAAATAAATTTTAGTTTGCAACTAAAATTCAATACATTTACGAAAATCTAAAATGAAAAAAATGAAAAATATATTATTTGCTCTTCTTCCGCTGTTAGTCATTGGCTGCGCTGAACAAAAGCCTACAGAGCCAACCAACGGGTTTGGCCCGTATGAGGGTCAAACCGTCTATTTTGGTGATGAATCTAGTATCGATGTATTCAAAGCTATTGACGAAGCGTGGGCATCATTTGACTACAATGCAATGAAAAATCTTATACAGGACGGTGGAAATTTTGTATTTGAAGATGGATATATTGCAACTACAGGTCAAGAATTTGTTGATAAAGCCGATGCTGAGTATAAAGAATCCCTTGAAAAAGGAGAAGACTGGGGCTGGAATACAGACTACGCCTTTTCTGTTTATCCAAAAGGTTCAGATGATCCAAAGGCAACGAATCAAGAAGGACAATGGGTAAATGCTCAATTCACCGGTACTGACGGCACTTACATTGAGTGGTATCACATAGTTGATGGAAAGCTAAAAAACTGGTACCAGACCAAGGGTGACTATATTATGCCCAAGTAAAAAGATTAAATAATAAATCTAAAATATTAAAAAATGAAAAGAACAATTATTCTTTTATTCTTATCGATTATTCTAACAGGTTGCCTAGAGGAGTCTAAATGCCCTGGCGATGAAAACCCAATGTCAGGATATATGCTTGGAGAAGATATGCATACTACGCTAGTTGAGAACTTTATGAAAGCATATAGGGAAAATAATATCAGCTCTGCAAAAGACATGTTTGCTCCAGATGCTACTTTTTCGCTAAATGATATAGAAATGAGCATTGAAGATATGATGAAAGGTTTTAGTGCTGGACATGAATATTTTGAAAATATAACTCATAGCAATGTTGATACAGCAACTATGTATTATAACAATGGTCGTGTTTTTACAAATCTTTGGTACGACTGGAGTGCCGTTATAAAAAGTAGCGGGAAAACCTTGTCGGCTAGAGGATATGGCTGGGTTGAATGGAAAGATGGTAAAGTTATTGAAGCTTACAACGCCTTTGATCCCACTGCCTATAATGCTGCAATGCGTACATCAAAATAAATAAAATATAACCAATAAATTTTAAAAAATGAAAAAAATAATTATGTTCTTCCTGCTTATGGGAATGGCCACTTCAGCCCAAGAAATGGGTTTTAATTACATAGAAATTACTGCAGAGGAAAATTCTGAAGAAAGAATCGGAGAAATGTTTGACAATTATATGGATGGTAAGGAAATGAAATCTGGAGGAGTGTTTTTAGAACGTTTACGTCATGGCACTACTAGTGGTAGAACCCACCGAGTTATTTGGCTCTGGGAGCTTGATAATGGTGGTTTTGTGGAAGACACAGATGAAAATGAAAGAAAAGCATTTTGGAGAGGCCTTAGTAATATGGTTGAAGAATGGGGAGATGCAAAGTCTGGAAGAATTCTAAATGCTCAGTTTGGAGATGATAAAGAAAATTCTTGGGCGCATGTTTGGGATATTAAAGCAGAAGATGAAGAAGCTTTTATTGAAGCACAAAACAAGTTAATTAAAAAAACTAACGGAATCTTTGATAACCGATTAGTAGGTTTTGGCACTTACGATATAAATAGACCAAACGGTGCAACGCATTGGATTGTAGTTTCGGGGAAAGATGTAAATGACCACTTGAGTCTAGTAAATAAATTGGAAAAGGAATTTGGTAAAGCATTCGATGAGTATTTTGCTAACCGTGGACAAGTAGAGTATGTCCAAGACTTTATGGTTGAAAGACTAAAAACCTATTAGTTGTTACTAAAGTTTTCATATTAAAAAACCCGCTCTATTAAGCGGGTTTTTTTAATCGTTTAAAAAGAATTTTACATGGATTTCACAAACGGTAATCCTGTTTTTTCATTTTCTACAATCTTTTTCCCAGCAGGAAGGTCACATGAATTAGAGCGTTCGTCTTTAGCGAAATAATAAATCGTTTGATTTCTTCCTCCCTTTAAGACAACGTCTTTTGTGTGTAAATAATACGTCTTTCCCTTGCTGTTTTTGAATGAATATCCCATAATATGATTTTAGTTTACACCAAATTACAAAAATTACTTCGTAATCTCCAAAAAAATCAACAGATAAATACAATTTTTCTTAAGAAGTAAAGCTAATTGTTGATAAAATCAATCGTTTTCGCCGCAACTTTTGCCAAATCATCAGTAATAGTGGGTTCATCCCAAGGGTGTTTGGATCCAAAAACATGATTCGATTTAGGAATTATACAAATATTGCTATTTGGACTCCATGAATGTAATACTTTTGCTTCAGAAACGTCAACAGCTAAGTCAGCACTTCCATGCAAAATTAAGTGCGGAATATTTAAACTCTTTGCTGCCCTAGAAATTGTAAGCCGCTCTTCATTTTCTAAAAAATCTATATAAAATTGATAATTATGTGGCATCAGTTGATTTGTTCGCTTATTCTTAGCAAAATAAACTCCAGACAAGGCCCATGATTTTAAAGCCATTTTTGATGGAAATCTAAGTTTAAAATCGCTTACACTTGCAATGGTAACTAGTTTCTTGATGCGTTGTTCTTCACTAGCCTTAATAGTGGCTATTCCCCCTCCTCGGCTGTGCCCCATTAGTGTAATATTATTTATGTCAATAGCTTTGGAGTTTTTGTAAGTATCACACAACCAATTAATAACACACTGAAGATCTTGAAGTTCTTTCGTATAATTATTTTCCGCAAATGCTTCTAAGTCAGGAAAATCAACAGTCTGTTTTTCAGTTCCTCCATTGTGAGAAAAGTTAAACTTTAAAAAAGAAATCCCGTTTGAGGAAAATGTCTTAGCAAATAATCCCCAAGCTCCCCAGTCTTTAAAGCCTTTGTATCCATGACAAAAAATAACTATTGGTGCGTTGATAGATTCTTTATTGTGTTGTAAATCATAAATTATGGGGCGACCGTTAGGTCCTTTAATTATTCCATTTTTATTGGATTCCATCTAAATTTCCTTTTCAATAAATTCTTTGTCTATATCAAATAGTTCTAGAAGTAAATCTTTAAGTTGCATCTCAAAAAAATCTAGAAACTCTTTTGTAATTTGAGTTTGTTTCTTAGCACCTCGGCCGGCTTTGTCTTTTTTAGTGAACTTTAAAACTCCTGCTTTTAAATTCTTGAAAGATATTATTCCAGCCTCTAAAGGACTTAGATTATTGCCTGTCTGATTTAAGATATAAGCATACATTAAGACTTGAAAACTTTTGCTGTGCGCTTTATAGTCTTTAGTTATTTGCTTCCAATCTACTAGATTTAAATCCGTCTGAGTTACTTTGGAGGTTTTATAATCAATGATTCTTCGATTACCGTCACATAAATCCAACCTGTCAATATTACCCTTTAGACAAATATAATGGTTGAACTCTGGATATTTAATACGAATATTAACGGATTTTTCAAGAGCTTCAATTTTAATTTTACGGCCTTTTTTCAAGTCTTTTATCTCATCTTTAATAAAATTATAAATATGACGCTTAGCTATTTCAAAGCTTATTAAATTTTTACCTCTTTTAATATTGCCTTTTTTATAAATTTTATTGAAATTTTCTAGTACTGTTGAGTCTATAAGAGATTTGGCGGTTTCTAACTTTTTAACCTCCAAAAATTCTCCCACAAATGGCTTATAAATAGCCTCTAAAGAATTATGAACAACTGTACCAAATGTATTAGCCTTAATGGTTTCTTCCAGCTCATTACCTTCTTCTAAGCCTAATATTTTATGATTATAAAAATCAATTGGATTTCTAATATATTGCCCTAAAGACGATGGTGAAAGGCCATTATGCGCTAATAATCTTAGCTTTTCTAAAATATCTTCAGTTTTTTTAACACTAGTCAAGGAGTTGTCAAAACTTGTAATCATTGGTGTTAAAATTTGGTGGTTAAGATGGTGAATGTTCTCCAATTTTAACTGGGCAATAAAACGACTAGGCTCACCGCCTTTAAGTACATCAGTTTCTGTGTTGTAGATTAAATGAATATTCTTGGATCGATGTAATAGTCGATAAAAATGATACGTGTAAATCGCATCTTTTTCCTTATGAGTTGGCAGTTCATTTTCTAACTTTACATCAAATGGAATAAATGAATTTTGAGTCTTCCCAGCTGGTAGAATTCCCTCATTAACTGAAACAAGAATAATAGTTTCAAAATCCAAAACCCGAGATTCTAACATACCCATGATCTGTAAACCTTTCAAAGGGTGGCCTTTAAAGCTTAAAGTTTCATTAGCTAGTAGTTCCTTAAAAACAGTATGTAAGGTTTTAATTGAACCAATGGCGTTGTAATTAGTTACATAATACTGAATCTGACGAAAAAGCTCCAAAAAACGCTGCAAATATTCAAGCGCTAAAACATTTTTTAATCGATTGATTTCATACTTTTCTTTAAGCACAGATAATATGTTAATAAGATGTTCCGTAGCCATTTTAGGCGAATCAATGCATCCGCCAAAAATAAGTTCAATTTTTGTTTCACATCCTTTAGAAATATTTAATAAATCAAAAAGTGAAATGTTTGTAAGATTTTGTGCCTTTATTTCTTTAGTTATATTTTGTACGGCATTAACACTGTCATGACTAAATAAAGCCATAATAAATGGGTGTGTAAGTAAATTTATAACATCCTTATAATAGAAAGTCTTTGTTTTGCCATAAGACAGCTTAAACCATTGGTCCACTAGCGATTTTAAAGGCGTTTGTGCTAAAGGCAGACCCATTGTTATATTTATTGTATCAATAGCCTTTGGTAAAGAGTTTAAAATAGGTAAAAGTAAGGTTTCATCTGCTAAAACTAAAGCTGTACTTTCAAGTTTGTTCTCATTAAATAATTCACACAAAAGCTCTCCGACGTACTTAGCCTGGCCTATTTGTTTGGGGGCACCAATAATGCTAATGTTTTTACGCTTTTTGTAGTTATTATTAATCCAATTAAAGCTGTGGGATTTATAATATGTCCATTTTTGTTTGTAATCCCGTAAAAATAATCCCGCATCATGATATGAGCTGTTAATAAAAGTAGCATCGGTATCCCAAAATATGTATGCCCTATCTTGTTGTAAAAGCTCCTGAATAATCAATGATTCAGATGAATTTAAGGCATTAAATCCAAGAAAAATGTGTTTTCCTCTTTTAGTATATTGTGAATATGCTTCTAAGTTTTGAACTGCGGTTTTATAAATCAGTCCTTTATATCCTACGTTTGATTTAAGTAAGCGCTCAGAAAATTTATCATAATATTTATTTAAGTCCTTCCAAAAACCCAAATATTTCTTCACCATGTCAGTTGGGGCTGAATTTAAAGACCAATGGTTAATTTCTTGTATTGCACTTAAATATTGAAATATTTTTTCAGGCTTAACTAAATGTAGATCTATTTCGTTAAAATCTTGTATGACTACGGGTGCCCAAGTTGAAAAGCGATCAAAAGTTTGTAAATTATTTTTTTTTGTTAAGTCCTTATAAACTGAATAAAATTCGAATAATGCTTCAATATTATTAACTAGCTTTAATTGAGATAATTCTTCAATAAAAACTTCAATTGAAATAATTTCTGGTAAAAATTCTGGACCATTTGCTTGTTTAATTATTTCATTTTTAAGAAATAAACCTGCACGCTTACTGGGTAAGATGAAGGTACATGTAGACAAATCCTCACCATTAGATTTTAAATCCTGTAATACGTCTAAAATAAAACTTTGCATCATATAAAAATAAAAAACGCTTCGCAAATGCGAAGCGTTTGAAGTATTTATTTAAGAATAAAGTAGTTAATTAGCCAGCTTTATATCAACTCGGCGATTTTTAGCCATTGACTCTTTAGTTCCTCCAGAGGCTATTGGAGATGATTCACCAAATCCGACAGATGAAAGTCTGGAAGCATCTACACCATTTGAAACAAAAAAGTCTACAATTGAGCTAGCTCTCTGTTCTGATAATGTTTGGTTAAATTTTTCAGAGCCTATGGTGTCTGTATGGCCTTCTATAATAAAATTTGATTCAGGATATTCTTTAATAATTGCAACTATAGCTTGTAATACTTCTGTAGCCTCATCTCGAATAGAAGATTTACCATAATCAAAATTAATTGTTTTAGCGTAGTCTGTGAGCATCTTCTGTATTGGACAGCCATTATTTGCAACTGTTCCTGCCTCATCTGGACATTTGTCATCCTTATCGGCAACAGTGTCACCATCAGTATCTGGCCATGGACATCCTCTGTTCCCTCTTGGTCCTGCACTATTAGGGCATGTATCTCTTTGGTCTGTTATCCCATCACCATCACTATCTGGACATCCAGCCATTTCTGATAATCCGGCAACTTTAGGGCATCTATCCTTGTCGTCTGAAACCCCATCACCATCAGTATCAGGACAACCAGAGTATTCAGCCAATCCAGCTGTTTGAGGACAAGTGTCCTCTGAGTCTTGAATACCATCGCCATCAGAATCAGGGCATCCACTAAAGGCTGCAATACCGACGACATTTGGACAAACATCATTTTTGTCATAAATTCCATCGCCATCAGTGTCAGTCCCACCAAATCTGAAATCAATACTTAAAGAGTGGCGGAAATGCTGTTGTACAACATCTGTATCATCAGGCATTACGTGATTAAAAGTAGCTTGATAAGTCAAACCAAGATGATCGCTAAACCAATAAGATATTCCTACTGAGCCGTTGATACTAGCGGTCCCGTTCATAGCGCTTGAGGAGCCTGAATTGTTAGAGTTAAATGGACCTTCTTCAAGCCAAGAATAGCCACCTCCAGCTCCGACAAAAGGTTCAAACTTATTTAATTTTAATAATTCTGCGAGGCTATAATTTAAAGATCCATTAATATTAACGTACTTAAGATCATTCACACGTTCAGACCCGTATCTATTAATACTGTTATACGAACCACCTAATGCAAATGAGAAATTATTATTCAAATATTTACCAATAGAAAGGTAGTTAGCCATGCTTGGAACGTTCCAGTGATCTTTCAGATTATAAACATCATTGAGTAAATCACCTGAATGTAATTCTTGTCCTTCTTGGTGAATCCCAACGGGATAAAAATCAACAGCTGATAAACCAAGTGATATCCTCCAAGGGTTTTCTTCATTTTGAGCACTAATACTAGTTGTAATGGTAGCTAATAGAAATACTATAATTTTTAGATTAAAATTTTTCATAGTCTGTTTATTGGTATTAATTTCAATTACTGCAAAAATAGTAGGTATATTTTACTAAACAAGCATAAAATCAGAAAAATCAGTAATTTAAAACAAAATAAGTATGTTTAGTTAACATTAAGAATCTAATATGCCTAAAAATTTTCCAACTTTTCTAAATCCTTCGATGGCCTTATCCAAATGTTTCTTTTCATGGCTAGAGGATAATTGAACTCTTATTCTCGCTTTTTCTCTTGGAACAACCGGATAGAAGAAACCAATAACATAGATACCTTCACATAAAAGAAGTTTAGCCATTTTTTGAGCTAATTTGGCATCATATAACATAACAGGGATAATGGCTGAATCCCCTTCAATAATATCAAAGCCTAGTTCTTGGATACCCTTTCTAAAATATAGAGTATTACGCTCAAGTTTGTCTCTAAGATTAGTATCTTTTGATAATAAATCAAATACTTTTATCGAAGCACCAACAAGTGAGGGTGCTAAAGAATTCGAAAATAAATATGGCCTAGAGCGCTGTCGTAACATTGAAATAATCTCTTTCTTTCCGGTAGTATATCCCCCCATTCCACCTCCAAGAGCTTTTCCTAGAGTTCCTGTTATAATGTCAACACGGCCAATAACCTCTTTAGCTTCTATTGTACCTCGACCAGTTGCTCCCAAAAATCCTGCCGCGTGGCACTCATCAATCATAACCATAGCATCATAAACTTCTGCTAAATCGCAAATTTTATCTAAAGGTGCCAACACCCCATCCATTGAAAAAACTCCATCAGTTACAATAATTTTAAAACGAGCACCACTTTCGTTAGCTAATTTCAATTGAATCTCTAAGTCTCCCATGTCGTTATTTTTATAGCGGAAACGCTTGGCTTTACACAACCTGACTCCATCTATTATAGACGCATGATTTAAACTATCTGAAATAATTGCATCTTTATCAGAAAAAAGTGGTTCGAAAACACCACCGTTAGCATCAAATGCGGCTGCATATAAAATAGTATCTTCTGTTTGATAAAATTCTGCAATTTTTTCCTCTAATTCTTTATGAATATCTTGAGTCCCACAAATAAATCTAACTGAAGCCATGCCGAACCCACGAGAATCCATGGCTTTCTTTGCAGAGTTTATGACTTCAGGGTGGGAGGCCAAACCTAGATAGTTGTTAGAGCAAAAGTTTAAAACCTTTTGCCCAGAATCTAATTTGATTTCTGGGCCCTGCGCGGAAACTATTACATGCTCTTCTTTGTATAGGCCCTGGGCTTTAATTAGCTCTAATTCTTTTTTTAAATGTTGTTGGATTTTTGAATACATACACTATAACTTAATAAAAAACTTGTACGTCAAGCTTTGGGTAAATATAAATTAAAATCTTTTTTTCAACTTGGTAACCCATAGCATTAATTGTTGCTGCATAAGCTTCTAATTGATTAATATAACCATCATTTGTCTCACCAGTCTTATAATCGATAAGAATTGCGCTATTGTCCTTTTTTATGATTAAACGATCAGGTATTATAATCTCACCTGTGGTTGATATAATTTCTCGCTCGTTGTAAACCTCAAAATCTCCACTATAATAGGACGCTAATGCAGGGTTTGAAACTATTGAATTAATTTCTAAAATAAGTTCCCGCCCAATTTCATTTGATATTAAGCCCTCTTGTATGAAATTTTTAATGGTTATTTCAACATCAAATTGTGTATAGATTTTTGAAAGCAAAAGATGCATTAAGTTGCCTTTTTTAATTGCCTCTCTTTTATTTAAAGGCAATATTGTAGTTGTATTGGTTGACATTGAAATATTTAATTCTCTTAAGGAAGTAGAAATGAAATTCTTTGGGTTTACAGTTGGGTATATTAATTTTGGTTTGTTGCACAATGGACTAACAGCTCCGTAGGAGTATTTTAAAACTCCCTGCTTCCACTTCTTATCAAATTTTAGAAAGTTAATTAATAAGTCTGAATAAGTTTTACAATTTTCTGAACTAACAGAACTAGACGAAGCGCTTCCAATAATGTATAATTGCTCTATTGCTCTTGTAAAGGCTACATAAAGTAAATTAATATTATCTAGTTCTAAACGTGACCTGTGTTGTAAAAAACGAGATCTTCCGTCAGTCCCAAAATATTCAAAATCCTTATTATAGTTCGTTAAAAAATAAGGAAAATTTGAATCTAAATTTGAAGTTTTCATCCATTCTTTTGGCTCAAGCTCATTATAAATATTTAAATCAGCAAAGGGGAAAATTACCACAGGAAACTCAAGCCCTTTAGCCTTATGAACTGTCATAACTTGTATTGCGTTAACACCCTTAGGAGAAACAATACTTAGGTTGTCTTTCTTCGACTCATAATATTCTAAAAACTGACTTAATGTTGATTTATATTTTAAATCAAATTCGAGAATAAAGTCCAAAAAAGACTGAACATACAGATCTGACCCAGATACTAATGAAAAGCCTCTAATAATTGTTTCAACAACTTCATACAAAGACTGATTTAAGGTCTCTTTTTCGTTGAAAAATACACCTAAAGAATTTAAAGCATTAAAAAAAATATTAAGCTTTAGTGAGAGATTATTTAAACGTACCTGATGGCCATTGGAAATTTTATGCTTATGAATTAAATAATTAAGAACTTGGAGCTTGGAAGATGCATCTTCTGGATTTGTAATGCATTTAAGGACTTCGATTATGAGTTGAACTTCCCTTGAACTAGAAATCAATAGACTTTGATCTGAAATAATTGGAAAATTTTTTGATATTAAATAATTAGCAATTTTCACACCCTCTTTCTTTTTTCTAACCAAAATGCATATATCGCTGTAGGAAATGTTCTTAGATGAAGACATAAGCGACTTTATAGTATTGTATGTTTCAATGGCGTAACGCATTGATTTATCTTCTTCTTTTTCAAAGGATAAGAATGATAAGTTAACATACCCAGACTTTTTGGAGTGCTTATCTTGAATTGCTTTTTTATATATATCCTGGTGCTTCTTTTCAGAGAATATAAGATTCGAAATATAATGGAAAAAAGAGTTGTTGAATTCGACAACTTCTTTGCTGCTTCTGTAGTTTATAGGAAGGTCAAATATCTTGCCTTTGACAGGAAATGAAGAATCTGCGCTTAACAAGCTGATAAATTGATCTGGATCTCCCCCTCTCCAGCGGTAAATGGCCTGCTTTGGATCTCCAGCTATTAAAACAGAGTTGGATGAATTGGCTAGTGCATTAGTTATAAGAGGAAATAAATTATCCCATTGCATTTTAGATGTATCTTGAAATTCATCTATAGAATAATTTTTAAATTTTTCTCCAATCCGCTCATATATAAAAGGTGCTGGTTGGGATTTAATCTCTTTACTTATAATGCTATTAAATTCTGAAATCAGTAGTGTATTTCGCTCCTTTTTAATAAGGTTTAATTGTTTTTGGATGAGCGTTAAAACTGAAAGAGGAATTATATTTTTACGAATATTTTGTAAATATCTTAATCTGTAGACACCTCTTTTGGTATTAATAAAAGCATTGATAATTAAGTGTTTTAAGCTGTCTATTTTGTCTTTTGTAGACTGCTTTGCATCATTGCTATAAAATAAGATTGAGTCTATGTTTTTTTGCCAAGCTGCATCCAAACTAAGATCAATTTTATTAGAAATTAATGCTAAAAAATAGTTCGGTATTGAGCTTCTTTTGAAATCCGAAAATTGAAGCCCTTTGTTTAAAATCTCATTTATAACCTCAATAGAAACAGCAACTATTTGTTCTTGTATGCTATTAAACTCCTTATCAACTTTGGCTTTGAAATTACTAAAATCATTTAAATCCTTAGTCTTGAAATTTTCTAAAAAGGGGAATGCAGTTTCCAAAGTCAAAAGCTTTGCAGATTTATTTAAGTCTCTTTTAATATCCCAGCTTTTGTCATCGTCAGATTTTGAAATAGCATAAGAAATTAAAACTTTAGTTAAAGCAGAATCATTACCGACTTTATCAATTAGAAAATCAACTGCTTTCTGCAATAAAAACTCAGTGTCCAGTTCGACTTCAAAATTCATTGGAAGATTTAAATCATATGCGAATGTCCTTATAAGTTTATGATTAAATTTATCAATGGTAGAAATTTCAAAACTTCCGTAGTTATGCAGAATTTTATGGATTAGTTTACTAGAGTTAATTTGAAGCTCTTCTAAAGAAATTTCTAATTCTTCTGAAATTTCAAAAAATAAAGGCTCTGGCGACTTCAAAATTTTAGGGTCTGAAAAACGTATAAGGGTATCTAATACACGTCGCTTCATTTCTTCCACAGCCTTGTTTGTAAATGTCACAGCGAGTATATGACGATGTGGCAAATAAGCGTTAGATGATAAAATTATTTTTAAATAATTTTTTACTATTGCATAAGTTTTACCACTTCCAGCAGAGGCATTATAAATTTTAAACATGAACTGTTTGAATAAACTTATTTAACAGCAAATTAAACAATCTAATTTGGAAACTTAATTATAAATAGATTGAAAATTGTAACTTTGTTAAAAACTTTTAATTTAAAAAAATAATATATGTCTTTCGAATTACCAAAACTAAAATATGCATACGATGCATTAGAGCCCAATATCGATGCAAAGACAATGGAAATCCATCACTCAAAACACCACAATGGATACACTTCAAAACTAAATGCAGCAATACAAAATACAGCTTTAGAAAATAAGGACATTTATACAATTTTAAATGGCCTTGACATGTCAAATAGCGCAGTGCGCAATAACGGTGGTGGTTTTTATAATCACAGCTTATTTTGGGAAATTATAAATCCGAATGAAAGGGGTATCTTATTTGGTGACTTAGAGAACGCTATTAACGACTCTTTTGGAACATTTGATAATTTCAAGGTTGCGTTTTCTAATGCCGCTGGATCTCAATTTGGCTCAGGATGGGCGTGGCTATGTGTAAAAGAAGGTGGGGATTTAGATATATGTGCAACTCCTAACCAAGATAATCCTTTAATGCCTGGAATTGGATGTGGTGGTACCCCAATTCTTGGAATTGATGTATGGGAACACGCTTACTATTTAAACTATCAAAACAGGCGCCCAGATTATATTAATGCTTTTTTCAATCTAATAAATTGGAATGAAGTTTCGAAAAGGTTTAATGCTGCAAAATAGAAAAATTACCAACCCCTCGTAAATAAAAAAGGTGAACAGATGTTCACCTTTTTTGCCCCAAATCTACCATGAACTTAACCTACTTATGTTATGGTAAGTACAATATACATTATAAAAGAATATCCTAACTTACTTTTAGATGAAATACAGATTTATTAGATAAAATACGGCTAACTAATATGCCCGTTCTTTTTTTCCTTCGTAAAAGTTAATAAATGCTTGATTTACAACTCGGTTGCCACCATCAGTTGGATAATTCCCAGTGAAATACCAATCTCCTAAATTTTTGGGACATGCATAATGCAGGTCCTGAATAGTTTGAAAAATAATTTTTACCTCTGCATTTATTCCCTCAATACTAAGAAGAGCTGCAATCTTTTTGGAAATGTCTTCAGCAGAAAATGGCGCATAAATCTCTTTAACAAAGTTTTCAACTTTAGAGTCCTCATAATTTTCTTGAGACTTACATTTTTTGTAAACATTTTCAATTAATTTAGATTTTCCATCGTCTTTCAAAAGTGATAATGCTGCTTGAAAAGCAATTAGGTCCTCTAAGTTAGCCATATCAATTCCATAACAATCTGGATATCTTATTTGAGGAGCAGAAGATACAACGACAATCCTCTTTGGCGAAAGCCGATCCAACATGTTAAGAATACTTTTTTTTAGTGTTGTACCTCTAACTATACTGTCATCTATAATAACTAAATTGTCCTCAGGTTTTACCACGCCGTAGGTTACATCGTATACATGAGCAACTAAATCGTCGCGACTGCTGTCCTCTGTAATAAAAGTACGAAGTTTGACATCCTTAATAGCAATTTTCTCTGTGCGTGTATGTTGCGATAAAATTTGTGTTACCTTTTTGGCTGAGAGTGAGCGCTTGCCTTTTAAAATTGCTTCGGTTTTCCTTTTGTTTAAATAAGATTCTACAGTCTCAATCATGCCATAAAATGACGTTTCTGCAGTATTCGGAATAAAGGAAAAAACACTGTTTTTAATATCGTAATCAACCTGTCTGAGAACCTCTGGTACTATTAGCTTGCCCAATAATTTGCGTTCCTGATAAATTTCAGCATCACTGCCTCTGGAGAAATAAATACGTTCAAAAGAGCAAGCTTTACGATCTGTAGGCTCTAAGATCTGGTTTACTGATGTTTTTCCAGATTTCTTAGAAATAATAGCACTCCCAGGTGGTAGCTCATGAACATTATCAAAATTTACATTGAATACTGTTTGTATAACAGGTCTTTCAGAGGCAACTACAACAACTTCCTCGTCCATATAGTAATATGCTGGGCGAATACCTGCTGGGTCTCGAAAAACAAATGAATCACCATGACCCATCATGCCTGCAATTGCGTATCCTCCATCCCAATTTTTAGACGCCTTTTTAAGAATTTTTTTTATATTCAAACGGTCTGCTATAAGGGGTGAACATTCCATTTTACTATAACCCTCTTTTTTTAACTTTTTGTACAATTTTGACACGGCATCATCTAAAAAATGTCCTATTTTTTCCATAATAGTGATGGTATCAGTATAGTCCTTTGGATGTTGGCCAATTTCTACTAAATTATTAAATAATTTGCGGACATTGGTCATGTTAAAATTTCCTGCTAAAATAAGATTTCGATGCATCCAATTATTTTGCCTTAAAAAGGGATGAACACTCTCTACGCTATTTTTCCCAAAGGTCCCATACCTAACATGCCCAATCATTACCTCACCAATGTATGGTAACATATGCTTATTTTTGGAAATATTAAGCCTGTAATTGGGATTTGCTTCAAGCAAAGAGTTTATTCTATCGTTTATTTGAGAAAAAATATCTTGAATTGGTTGTTGTGCTACAGAGCGTACGCGGCTAATGTATCTTTGACCTGGTTCAACGTCAAGCTTGACACTTGCAAAACCAGCACCATCTTGTCCTCTATTGTGTTGTTTTTCCATTATGAGATACATTTTGTTTATCCCATAAAAGGCTGTTCCGTATTTTTTTTTTATAATAATCCAATGGCTTTAAAAGCCTAATGTGGGCAATCCCACATTCGTGTTTTATTGCGTCACTCATTTTAGAGTAGTTGTTGTATGTCGGTTAATATTATAAAAATATCAATTTTATCCAAAGTTATAAATTTAAGAGGTAAATTCAATTTGAAATTGTGTCAAATTTCTAAAAGCTTTTATCCTGTTCTTAATTTCTTTTGCTTCAAGATTATATAAGCACTCTGGCCCAAATTTCTCAACAGAAAATGAAGCCATAACAGAACCATATATGGCTGCTAGCTTCATGTTTTCAAATGAGAAATCATTAGTTTTTGTTAAAAACCCTGCAAAACCTCCTGCAAAAGTGTCTCCAGCGCCAGTGGGATCAAATACTTTTTCCAAAGGAAATGCAGGTGCGGAAAATATATTTTCATCATTAAATAAAAGAACTCCGTGTTCCCCCTTTTTTATTACAACAAACCTTGGTCCCATTTTATAAATCTTTCTTGCTGCTAAAACTACAGAGTTTTCACCTGTTAATTGTCGAGCTTCCTCTTCGTTAATTGTAATGACATCAACCCTTTTTAAAACTTTTAAAAGCTCATCCATGGCATTATCCATCCAAAAATTCATTGTATCTAATACAATTAAAGCTTCTGGATTTAGAAGTTGTGAAATAACCTCAGATTGACTTGCAGGGGCAAGATTGCCCAATACAACAACACTTGTTTTTTTATATTCTTCTGGGATGATTGGATTAAACTTTTCTAAAACATTTAGATCAGTAGTGATAGTATTCCTTGTATTCATGTCTTTATGGTATCTTCCACTCCAAAAAAATGTTTTGCCGCCACTAATTATTTCAACAGCAGAGGTGTTGATATTATTCGATTGAAAAAAATTTAAATTTTCTTCTGGAAAATCATCGCCAATAATTGAAACAATGGCACTTTGCACATTAAACTTTGAGGCTGATAAGGCAATGTATGGGGCGGACCCGCCAATTATCTTATCTGTTTTACCAAATGGAGTTTCAATAGCATCGAATGCAATGGTTCCTACAATCAAAAGTTTGTTCATAAAAACTAGAAAGGATTATTAAACAAACTTAAACAAAATTTAGGGTTAAAAAAACAAATTATGAAGTAATCCTGAGCACTTATTTTCGCCCAAAATCTGCAGGTATTTCACCCCAAGCTTTGGTTTCCCATTTTAGTACTTTGGTAGTAAATGTATTATTAATGAGCCAAGACTCAGCCCGCTGAATAAGCTCAAAAAGAGGCTGGTTTTCAAGGCATGAAATTAGCTTAGTATTGCATCGTTTTTTTGATACCCAACTAATTGCTGTTTTGGAATCTGTGTATATAATTTTATTACTTTTTTCTTTTTTTAAATACGCTAAACCATGTACTAATGCTAAAAACTCACCAATATTATTGGTTCCTTGCTGAAAAGGCCCTTTTTGAAATAATATTCTTTTGGTTTGGGTGTTAACTCCTCTATATTCCATTATTCCAGGATTCCCGCTTGAAGCGGCATCTACAGAAATCGAATTTATGTTTGGAACTCCTATTTTCTTTAATTCTTGTGCTGAAATTTTTGAAGATAATTCTTTGGTTTTGTTTACATGATCTTCATATTTCTCTCTAAAGGCCTTCTCCGCTTCAGCTTTTGTTAGAAAGGACTTATAGCGAGCGCCAGGGAAATTTTTAATTTGAAGTTGGCATTCTTTCCATGACTGAAAAACACCCATTGTATGTCCTAGCCAAACAGTGTAATATTTTTGTTTTTTAATCATTTTCGTTTACTAAGTTCTTAATTACAACAGGGAAGTGCTTCATTTCTAAAGCATGTGTTTTTAACGCTACATCTTCTGGAGTATCATTTGATGCAACTTCAACCTTTGCTTGAAAAATTATCGCACCCTCATCATAATTCTCATTTACATAATGAATTGTAATGCCAGATTCTTTTTCTCTATTTTGTACAACAGCATTGTGAATATACATACCATACATCCCCTTACCTCCGTATTTTGGTAAAAGCGCTGGGTGAATATTTACAATTTTGTTCTTAAAGTGATTAATAATTATTACAGGCAGTTTCCATAGAAAACCTGCCAAAACAATAAAATGAACGTTTAATTCTTGTAGTGTTTTAATTATCCCACCTCTGTTTAATAATTGTTTTTTATCAAAAACAATCGTGCTAACTTGTAATGATTCAGCGCGCTTTAAAGCGTAAGAATTAGAATTATTGCTCATAACAACAACAACATTTATAGTTGTATCATTTTTGAAAAAAGTTATAATATTTTGAGCATTAGAACCGGAGCCTGACACAAAAATTGCAATATTGGTCATAAAAATAATTGAAGTGATATATGTTTACAAAAAAAGCAATTATATTTTAATTTCTTCAATTACAGAGAAGAAAATTGTAATCTTTAAAAAACTCTTACATTTTTTGTATAAAATCTCATATTAAAATTAAAGTTTTCTATTTTTGCAACCTAACTAAACTTAAATTTAAACATTATGTCAGACATTGCATCTAGAGTAAAAGCGATTATCGTTGATAAATTAGGCGTTGATGAAAACGAAGTAGTAACCGAAGCGAGCTTCACCAATGACCTTGGAGCAGACTCATTGGATACTGTGGAATTAATAATGGAATTTGAAAAGGAATTTGACATTCAAATACCAGATGACCAAGCAGAAAACATAGCTACTGTTGGCCAAGCAATTTCTTACATAGAAGCTGCGAAATAGAAATCCCTTCTAATTTTATGGAACTAAAGCGAGTTGTTGTCACAGGTCTGGGCGCTTTAACGCCTATAGGCAATACCAAAGATGAGTTTTGGAATGCATTAATCGCTGGTAAAAGTGGTTGTGCCCCTATAACCGCATTTGAAACCAAGCATTTCAAAACAAAATTTGCCTGTGAACTAAAAAACTATGACGTATCGAATTTTTTTGACAGAAAGGAAGCTCGAAAAACGGATAAGTTTGCACAATATGCCATGATCGCCTCAGATGAAGCAATATTGGATGCAAAAATTGATCTAGATTCAATCAATAAGCTTCGAGTAGGGGTGATTTGGGGTGCTGGAATTGGAGGTATCGATACTTTTCAAACTGAAGTCTCCAACTTTGCTACTGGAAATGGAACTCCAAGATTTAATCCATTTTTTATCCCAAAAATGATTGCTGACATCGCCCCGGCTAATATTTCTATTAAGCATGGATTTATGGGGCCCAACTATACAACAGTTTCTGCTTGTGCCTCCTCAGCTAATGCAATAATAGATTCTTTAAACTACATCCGTTTAGGTCATTGTGATATGATTATTACAGGAGGAAGTGAGGCAACCATAAATGAAGCTGGAGTCGGTGGGTTTAATGCCATGCACGCACTTTCTACTAGAAATGAAAGCCCTAAAACAGCCTCTAGGCCATTTGATGCATCGCGTGATGGCTTTGTACTTGGAGAAGGGGCCGGAGCTCTTGTTCTTGAAGAGTACGAACATGCCACAGCTCGTGGTGCAAGTATTTATGCAGAACTTATAGGGGGAGGGCTTTCATCAGACGCCCACCACATGACAGCGCCTCACCCAGATGGTATTGGGGTGACAGCGGTTATGAAAAATTGCTTAGCAGATGCTGGATTAAATGCTGAAGATGTAGATGCAATTAATACGCACGGAACTTCAACTCCTTTGGGAGATGTCGCAGAGCTTAAGGCAATTAGTCGAGTTTTCGGTGCGCACGCTAAAAACATTAATATTAATTCTACCAAATCTATGACTGGCCACCTCTTAGGTGCTGCTGGAGCTATTGAGGCTATTGCTTCTATTATGACAATGAAATATGGTATTGTTCCTCCAACAATAAACCATGAAAATCATGATGATAATATTGACCCTGAACTTAACCTCACACTTAACCTAGCCCAAAAAAGAGAAGTCAATGTAGCTATGAGTAATACTTTTGGCTTTGGCGGCCACAATGCCTGTATTGTATTTAAGAAGATAAGCTAAATAAAATTTTGAGCTTTATAAAGAAAATATTTAAGTCAGGTGAAAACAAACCTTTAGTTTCGGGCTTAGAAAAAATTATAGGATTTAGACCCAAAAAACTTAATTACTATCAAAGAGCTCTTACCCACCCTTCAAAAAAATTAAAAGACGAAATCGGTAATACCTTCAGTTATGAAAGATTGGAATATTTGGGTGATGCAGTTCTGAGTGCTATTATAGCTCAGCACCTTTACATAACTGTCCCAGATGCAGATGAGGGTTATCTTACAAAAATGCGTTCTAAAATTGTCAGTAGAGATCATCTTAATAAAATCGGGAAAGACCTAAGGCTATTAGAGCTAATTAGGTCAAAAGTAAAGCATTCTAAACTCAGTGAAAACACACACGGAAACCTATTAGAATCCCTTATTGGTGCCGTCTTTATGGATAAGGGTTTTAAGGTTTGTAATGAATTTGTTTATAATAAGATTATTAATCCTCATGTGAATATTTCATTACTTGAGGGAAAAATCATTAGTTATAAAAGTTTGATAATTGAATGGTGTCAAAAAGAAAAAAAGGAATTCTTTTTTTCTTGCAAAGAAGATGAAGGAGCTGAAGAGCTAAAACATTTCAGTGCAAGTTTGAAGATAGATGGGGTCGAAATAGCTAAAGCAAGAGCTACGTCTAGAAAAAAAGCTGAAGAAAAAGCAAGTCAAAGGACTTATTTTGCCTTACAAGACAAAGTCCAATTCTGAAAAAGGAAAATAATTCCTTCTTTTATAATTTAATCCGCTAGAGCTTTCTATATCTTTGCAATTGTACTTTTATATCTATATTTACATAACCTTATAAATTAATAATGGGGATACATAAGCTAGCTTTGGATGACTTTCAAGATGTAGATTACCAACTTCTTGCCATTCATTCAGATCTTGAGGATTACCGCCTAGCCCATGCCGTAAACTTGCACTTAAAAACCCGGTTGAGACGTAAAAAATTAGACATTGATTTTAACGACCAGCAGGAAGCCGTTTTTCCTCTTTTTGAATGGAAAGATTCATCAATGGAAACAATGTGGAATTTAATAAGGAATAATAGTCAAATTGAATCTAAAGTCCTAGGGGAGGGGCTGTTTTCAAATGAAAATCAAAAGAATATTAAAACAGTATCATTTCTTGAAGAACACTCTTCTGCAGGTTATTTGCTAAAAATTAGTGGAGGCAGAAAAGAAAGCGAAATACTGTTAAATCTCAATAAAATTCCTCAAATCAAAATGGTTTATGAAATTAATGTTCGTGAACTAAAAACAAAAGAATACTTAATACTGAGTTAATGTCATACAAAAGAAAGAAAACAAAAATTGTTGCCACTTTGGGCCCGTCCACTAACACAAAAGAAATTTTATTAGCGTTGGTTTCAACAGGAGTTAATGTCTTCAGAATAAATTTTTCACACGCAGATTATAAAAATGTAGAAAAAAATATAAAGCTCATAAGGCAAATCAACAAAGATAATGGTTATAATGCTGCAATTCTTGCAGACCTACAGGGGCCCAAATTAAGAGTTGGTATTATGGCTCAGAATGTAGTAGTGGAACCTGGGGATGAAATAATCTTTGCAACAGGTGAAAGATTCGAGGGGAATAAAGAGAGAGTTTTTATGACATACAATCGTTTCCCAAAAGATACAAGCCCAGGAGAGCGAATATTGTTAGACGACGGAAAGCTCATTTTTGAAGTTCTTTCTACGAACAAAACCAATGAAGTTAAGGCGAAAGTAATCCAGGGGGGGGCGCTGAAATCTAATAAAGGGGTTAATCTGCCTAAAACTAATATTTCTCAGCCCGCTTTAACTGAAAAAGACAAAAAAGATGCTCTTTTTGCCATTTCTCAACATGTAGACTGGATTGCGCTCTCTTTTGTTCGAAGTTCAGAAGATTTAAATGAATTAGAAGCTATAATTTCAAAACATAGTGACTACAAAATTCCAATCATTGCTAAAATTGAAAAACCTGAAGCTGTTAAAAATATTGATGAAATTGTGAAATCCTGTGATGGATTAATGGTTGCAAGAGGAGATCTTGGAGTTGAAATGCCAGCGCAAGAAGTGCCTCTTATTCAAAAAGAGCTTGTTCTCAAGGCAAAAAGTGCAAGAATTCCAGTAGTTATTGCAACACAAATGATGGAATCTATGATTGAAAGTTTAACACCAACAAGAGCTGAAGTAAATGATGTTGCAAATTCTGTTATGGATGGTGCAGATGCAGTTATGCTGTCTGGGGAAACATCAGTAGGTAAATATCCTGTCGAGGTGATAAAAAAAATGTCAGATATTATTAAGACTGTGGAAAATTCTGATTTAATCAATGTTCCTCAAAAACACCCGCATATAAAAACAAAAAGATATATTACTAAATCGGTTTGTTACCACGCAGCACACATGGCCAATCAAATAAATGCACGAGGCATAACCACACTGACCAATAGTGGGTACACTGCTTTTCAAATTTCGGCTTGGAGGCCACAGGCGCATATTTTGGTATATTCTTCAAATAAAAGAATAATTTCTCAGTTAAATCTACTTTGGGGAGTTCGTGCATTTTTTTATGACAAATTTGTATCAACAGACGAAACTCTTGAAGACATTAATAAAATGGCTGTTAAAAAAGGATATTTGAAAAGAGGGGATATGGTAATAAGCTTGGCGGCTATGCCTCTGGAAAAAAAGGGAATGGTAAATACTCTTCGCGTATCTGAAGTAAAAACTTAGGCCTTTCTAAAATTCAAGCTTAAGCTGAAATGAAATGTCTTTCTTTCGTTTATCTTCACTGCTTTTTTCTGTATTTAGATTAGATATTGAGATCCCAACAAGTCGAACCGAATTATGAAGTTTTTCTTGATAAAGAAGTGTCTTTGAGTGTTCTAAAATAACCTCTTGTGACGAAATAAAATAAGGGAAAGTTTTAGACCGAGTTTGAAGAGTAAAGTCGCTATACTTAATTTTCAATGTGATTGTTTTTCCTGCAATATGATTATTGATTAATCGCTTTGAAACCTCATTCGAAATTTGATCTAATTTATCAATTAAAAAAATCTCACTAGATAAATTATTTGAGAATGTTCTTTCTGCAGCCAATGATTTTCGGATACGGTTAGGCTTTACAGGGCTAAAATGTTTCCCTTGAGAAATAGAGTGAAAATATACTCCAGATTTCCCAAAATGTTCCTTCAAAAATGCTTCTGTCTTAGAAGCCAAATCGCTTCCTGTAAAAATTCCTAAATCATACATTTTCTTGGCTGTTACCTTCCCTATTCCGTGAAATTTACGAATTTCTAATGCGTGTAAAAAAGGTATAACATCTTCTGGGGGAACAGTTTTTTGGCCATCTGGCTTATTGTAGTCACTAGCCACTTTGGCTACAAATTTATTTATAGAAATTCCTGCTGATGAAGTTAATCCAATTTCTGTTTTTATCCTAAATCTTATCTCAGCAGCAATTCTGCTAGCGCTATGAATCTGCTTTTTATTTTCAGTAACATCAATATAAGCTTCATCTAAAGAAAGAGGTTCAACCAAATCTGAGTAGTCTAAAAAAATATTGCGTATTCTAAAAGATATCTGCTTGTATCGATCAAATCTGGGTTTTACAAAAACTAATTCTGGGCATAACCTTTTAGCCAAAGCTCCAGACATGGCGCTTCGAACTCCAAACTTTCTTGCCAGATAACTTGCCGCACTAACAACTCCTCGGGAGCTAGAGCCTCCAACTGCTATAGGTAGCCCCTTTAGTTCGGGATTGTCCATTTGCTCTACTGAAGCGTAAAAAGCATCCATGTCGATATGAATAATCTTTCGAATTGGTAAATTGTCCAACATACTGTAAATTTAAGGCTTAAAATAACATACTGCATTGAAAAAAGAAATCGAACGGAAATTTTTAATCACCTCAAATAGCTTTAAACAAAATATATCATCAAAATATAATATTGTTCAGGGCTATCTAAGCACAGACCCCAGCAGGTCAGTTCGTTTACGTATTAGCAATAGTAAGGGCTATTTAACAATAAAAGGAGGGGCATCAAAAAATGGTTTAAGCAGGCTTGAATGGGAAAAAGAATTACCCATTAAAGAGGCAAACGAACTTATAACTCTTTGTTTGCCAAATAAAATTGTAAAAACCAGATATAAAGTAAATTACAAAGGGCGGATTTTTTATATCGATATATTTGAAGGGATGAATGAGGGGCTTAATATTGCTGAGATAGAATTAAATAGTGAACAAGATAATTTTGAAAAACCAAAATGGCTTGGAAAGGAAATCACGGGTATTAAAAAGTACTATAATTCACAATTATGCCAAAACCCATTTACAAAATGGTAGGGGTGCAAAATTTAACTTAACTTTACATCCCATCTAATAAATTACAAATAATTATGACAAAATCAATGAACATAAAAGTGGCATTAAAAGAGCTCGGTATTAAACCTCACAACGCTGGAACCTCGACAGGATCTAAGTGGATGTCATCTGGAAAAGATATAGAATCTTTTTCACCTGTTGATGGAAAAAAAATTGGGTCTGTTTCTACTACAACGAGTGATGAATTTAATGAAGTGATGGTTGCCTCAATGTCAGCCTTTAAGGCTTGGCGGCTAATGCCTGCGCCACAGAGGGGTGAAATTGTAAGACAATTCGGTGAGCGTCTCAGAGTTTTAAAAAGCCCTTTGGGGCAATTGGTTTCTTATGAAATGGGTAAAAGTCTACAGGAGGGGTTAGGAGAAGTTCAAGAAATGATTGATATATGTGATTTTGCGGTAGGACTTTCTCGTCAATTACACGGATTAACCATGCACTCTGAAAGGCCTGGGCATAGGATGTATGAACAATACCATCCTCTTGGAATAGTCGGGATTATTTCTGCATTTAACTTCCCTGTTGCTGTATGGGCTTGGAATACTGCATTAGCTTGGATTTGTGGAGATGTTTGTGTTTGGAAGCCATCAGAAAAAACTCCATTGTGTGGTATTGCCTGTCAAAAGATAGCTGCAGACGTATTTGCACAAAATAATCTTCCAGAAGGTATATCGTGCCTTATCAATGGAGATTATAAAATTGGTGAGCTTTTATCAAAAGATACGCGCGTTCCTCTAGTTTCTGCCACTGGATCTACCCGAATGGGGAAAATTGTGGCTAAGACCGTTGGGGGGAGACTTGGGAGATCACTTCTTGAATTAGGAGGGAATAATGCCATAATTGTAACCCCAGACGCAGACATAAAAATGACTATTATAGGGGCTGTTTTCGGAGCTGTGGGAACTGCTGGCCAGCGCTGTACGTCTACAAGGCGTTTAATAGTTCATGAATCAATGTATGAAAGTGTAAAATCAGCCTTAAGAGATGCTTACAACCAGCTACGAATTGGTAATCCTTTAAATGAACATAATCACGTTGGGCCAGTTATTGATACAGATGCTGTTGGAAATTACCTGCGTGCTCTTGATGCGGTAGTTGAAGAGGGCGGTACCGTTATTGTCCCTGGGGGGGTTCTAAGCGGAGAAGGATATGAAAGTGGATGTTATGTAAAGCCCGCTATTGCAGAGGCGGAAAATACTTACAAAATTGTTCAGCACGAAACCTTTGCGCCAGTGCTTTACCTTATTAAATACAAGGGTGGGATTGAAAATGCTATTGAAATTCAAAATAATGTTAAACAGGGGCTTTCATCTGCGATAATGTCTAATAACTTGAGAGATGCTGAATTATTTTTATCTCAAAGCGGTAGTGATTGTGGTATAGCTAATGTAAACATTGGGACTTCTGGAGCTGAAATCGGAGGCGCTTTTGGCGGTGAAAAAGATACTGGTGGCGGCCGCGAATCTGGAAGCGATGCTTGGAAAATTTATATGCGAAGACAAACTAACACAATAAACTACAGTACAGATTTACCTTTAGCTCAAGGAATTAAATTTGATTTATAATATTAAGGTTACTAAACTTTTAAAAATCATAATTGGTTTTGGCATGATTTTTTATGTTTAAAAAACAAAAAAATATTTTATATTTTTATCAAATTTTTAAAATTATTTGATCTTATTATTTGCGGTGAATTCCGCACCAATTAAAAAAAACTGAAATGGAAGAACAGTCTCAAACTATTGATATCAAAAAAATCAATGAAAAAATTGAAAAACAAAGCGCCTTTATAGATCTTCTCACTCTTGAAATAAACAAAGTGATAATAGGGCAAAAGCACATGATTGAGCGTCTACTGATCGGACTATTGGGACAAGGGCATATACTTCTTGAGGGTGTTCCTGGGCTTGCAAAAACATTAGCTATAAATACGCTTTCTCATGCGGTCTCTGGTAATTTTAGCCGTATTCAATTTACTCCAGATCTGCTTCCGGCCGATGTTATTGGGACGCTTATCTACAACATGAAAGCGAATGACTTTACCATTAAAAAGGGGCCTATTTTTGCCAATTTTGTATTAGCGGATGAAATTAATCGTGCGCCTGCAAAAGTTCAATCCGCATTATTGGAAGCTATGCAAGAAAAGCAAGTAACCATTGGAGATGAAACCTTTATTTTAGATAAACCTTTTTTAGTTATGGCAACTCAAAACCCAGTAGAACAAGAAGGTACTTACCCACTTCCAGAAGCTCAGGTAGATCGTTTTATGTTGAAAACTGTAATTGACTATCCCAAATTAGAGGATGAACAGCAAATTGTTCGTGCCAACTTGAAAGGTGCTTTTGAAAAAATTAAACCAGTAGTTAGTATCAAAGAAATTTTAAATGCGCAAAAGGCAGTTAGGGAGGTTTATATGGACGAAAAAATTGAAAAATATATTCTTGATATAGTTTTTGCTACGCGCTACCCAGAGCGCTACAGCTTATCCGAATTAAACCATCTAATTTCATTTGGAGCTTCCCCTAGGGGCAGTATTAACCTTGCAACTGCCGCAAAATGCTATTCTTTTATTAAGCGTCGCGGATATGTAATCCCCGAAGATGTGAGGGCGGTTGTTTTGGATGTTCTTAGACACCGTGTAGGTATTACCTATGAAGCTGAAGCAGAAAATATAACCTCTGAAAACATTATAAATAAAATTGTTAACGTAATTGAAGTGCCATAAAGGCAACTCTAATATAGATTATATCCTTTTTTTACTACTATAAACAACGTTAATGGACACGAAAGAATTATTAAAAAAAGTTCGTAAAATTGAAATAAAGACACGTCGGCTTTCTGACCATATCTTTGGTGGTGAGTACCACTCAACATTTAAAGGCAGAGGAATGACTTTTTCGGAAGTCCGTCAATACCATTATGGAGACGATGTCAGAAATATCGACTGGAACGTGACTGCTAGGTATAATGATCCTCATGTCAAGGTTTTTGAGGAAGAAAGGGAGCTTACTATGATGCTTATTGTAGACGTATCAGGCTCAAAAGAGTTTGGAACTCAGAAACAATTAAAGAATGAATTTGTAACTGAAATTGCTGCCACACTTGCTTTTTCTGCGACTCAGAATAATGATAAAATTGGATTAGTACTGTTTTCTAATAAAGTTGAACTTTACATACCGCCTAAAAAGGGGCGCTCACATGTCTTAAGAATTATCAGAGAATTATTAGAGTTCAGACCGGAAAATAAAGAAACGAACATTACTGAGGCCCTTCGATTTGTAGCAAGTGTTATGAAAAAAAAAGCAATTGTTTTTTTAATATCAGACTTCATGGATTCAAACTATATTCAGAATTTAAAGATTGTAGCTAGAAAACACGATATAACAGGTGTAAGAGTTTACGATAAAAATGAAGTTCAAATACCAAGCTTGGGTGTAGTACAAATGGTTGATCAAGAGACGAGGAGGTCGGTTTTAGTCAATACTAGCTCAAAGCTTGTCAGAGATCAATATGCTAGTTATCATCGGGGCCGATTGAACTATTTTGAGGACAGTTTTAAAAAATCTGGCTCCGGCTTTTTAAGTTGTGGTACAGACGAAAGTTATGTAAAAAAATTATTGGGCTACTTTAAACAAAGAGGTTAAATAATATGCCACTAAGACCAAAAATAAAATATTTAATCACGCTAAGACACTCTTTATTGTTATTTATCTCTTTGCTTTTTTGCTTAGTCGCTAATGCTCAAATAAAGACAGCCGTTGACTCTTCCTCAATCAAAATTGGACAAGAACTATTATTAAGCCTTGAGGTTGAGGTTGATAGCTCAGTAGCCGTTGTATTCCCTGAAGCAAAATCATTTGGGTCTTTGGAGGTCCTTGAGAGCTATAAAATAGATACTACATATAAGGATCTTAAATTGAGGCTAATTAAAAAATACGGGCTGACCCAATTTGACTCTGGTACATATATTATACCAAGTCAAAAAGTATTAGTAGGAGATAAAACTTTTCTCTCTGACTCAATTATTATTAATGTGCTTAACGTAAAAACTGATACAACTAAACAAAAACTTTTTGGTATCAAGCCAATCATAGAAGTTGCTAACGAAATCTCAATATGGGACAAATATAAATTAGTGATATTCTTAGCTTTTATTTGCATTTGTGTAGCGTTATATCTTTTTTTGTTGCGGAAACAAACAGTTTCAGAAGCGGAAAAAATTGCTGCCCTCCCGGCATATGATCAAGCGCTAATTGCCTTAGATAAATTAAACGAAAAAACACACTTTGAGGATAAGTCAGTAAAAGATTTTTACTCCAAGCTTACTTATATTCTTAGGCAATACCTCAATGAAAAAGTGTACGACCAGTCACTAGAAAGTACGACTGAAGAGCTATTACACAATCTTAAGAAGATAAGAGACTCTGAAAAGATTAATATAAGTAATGAAACTCTAAAGAATATCGAATTAACGCTAAAAAGAGCTGACCTTGTGAAATTTGCAAAGGCGGCCCCTGGATTTGAAATTATTCGAATGGATAAGCAGGTTGTCGCTCAAGAAATTGATAGTGTTAAAACAGGGCTTCCTGAGCCTACAGATGAAGAATTAGAAAAAACTTTAGAATATCAGACTCTAATGCTAAAAAAGAAGAAACGAAAACGCATTAAACAGCTTAGCCTAAGTGCTGTCGCCTTGGTAATCTTAATATTTTTAGCAACAGGATCCTATTTTGGCTTCAAAGCTGTAATCGATACCGTAATGTTTAACCCTAGTAAGTTGTTATTAGAAAAAAAATGGATATATAGTGAATACGGATCACCTGGGATTTCTTTAGAAACCCCGTTAGTTTTAGAACGTGATAGTATTAATGGTCTTGAAAAAAACAACCCTGCTTTAAAAAGCAAAGTGTTTAGCTTAAAACAAAAAAACATACCCCTGAGAATTATTGTTAAAAGTTCAAAAATAAAAAGCAAAGAAGAAAACAAAGAGCCTGATGAAGCTGCTCAAGAACTTTTAAAAATAGCAGAGTCCGAGCTAACTTCCTTAGGGGAAGAGGGGGCTATGAATATGGTTCCAAAAAATGAACAATTTATAACTGATAATGGACAAGAGGGACTAAAAACTTTTGGCAAAACAAACTTTGTTTTTAAAGATAACTTAGTCGTCGATGCTGAATTTGTCATACTTGGCTTTTCTGCAAAAAACCTGGTTCAACAACTAATCCTTGTTTGGGATTCGCAAAACGATTATACAGTAAAAATATCTGATCGTATATTAAGCTCGGTAGAGCTTGTGAAACTAAATCAAGAATAAATGCTAAAAGAAATAGAATTTACACACAGCGTTTTTTTCTGGTTATTATTAATAATCCCGATACTTGTGGTTTGGTATGTGGCAAAGAATAAGCAACAAAATGCAGATTTAAAAATTTCCTCTTTAAAAGGTTTTTCAAATCAAAGCCGTATATGGTCAATACTTAAACATTTATTGTTTTTTACTAGGCTTTTAGCAGTTGGACTAATCATTACAGCATTAGCACGCCCACAAACCGTTGATGTTTCAATAAAAACAAAAACTACTCGTGGAATTGATATTATTATGGCTATAGACGTATCTGCGAGTATGCTAGCAAAAGATCTAAAACCAAGCCGCCTAGAGGCCCTAAAAAATGTCGCCAGTAAATTCATAACCAGAAGGCCCAACGATCGAATAGGTCTTGTAGAGTATGCTGGTGAGAGTTATACAAGGACTCCAATCACAAGCGATAAAGGTATTGTGTTAAAATCAATGAAAGACATCAAGTATAATACAGTTATAACAGGAGGAACTGCCATTGGTATGGGACTTGCCACTGCAGTAAACAGGATTAAAGACAGCAAAACGAAAAGTAAAATAATTATTTTATTGACCGATGGTGTTAATAATTCTGGGTTTATTGATCCGAAAACGGCAAGCGAATTAGCTGTTGAATACGGAATTAAAACATACACAATTGGACTTGGGAGCAATGGGACAGCGTTGTCACCAGTGGCGTTAAATAATGGCAAATTTCAATATGCTAGAATTGAAGTTGAAATTGACGAAAAATTACTCAAAGAAATTGCGAAAGAAACAGGGGGAAGATATTTTAGGGCCACTGATAATAAAAAATTAGAGGAAATTTACGATGAAATTAACCGTTTAGAAAAGACAGATATTGAAGAGTTTAAATATTACAATTACGAAGAAATGTTTCGTCCTCTAGTCTTGTGGGCTTTAGGGCTACTAATGTTCGAGTTTTTAATTCGTAATAGTGTTTTAAGAAGTTTTATATAATATGTTTCAATTAGAAGAAGATTTTTGGTTTTGGTTGCTATTGCTTCTGCTTGTAATGGCAATGCTTTTCACTTGGACTATGTTATGGAGAAAAAAAGTAAAAAAAGCATTTTCTAAAAATAAATTATTAAATCTCCTCAGTCCTGAGCAGTCAACATTTAAGGCTGTACTCAAAGTAATTGTTCTGTCACTGGCAATTTTGTGTTTTATTGTTGCCCTTGTTAACCCAAAATTAGGCACAAAGCTTGAAACTGTTAAGCGAGAGGGCGTTGACATTGTTTTTGCTATAGACGTTTCTAAAAGTATGCTGGCTGAGGATATTGCGCCAAACAGGTTGGAAAAAGCACAACAATTGACAGCACAAATCATTAATAATCTTGTCAGTGATAGAATTGGAATTATTGCTTACGCAGGCAAGGCTATTCCGCAATTACCAATAACCACTGATTATGCTGCTGCAAAAATGTTTCTTCAAAATATTAATACGGATATGCTTTCGTCTCAAGGAACTGCTATTGATGAAGCTATTCAACTATCGCGGACATATTTCAATGACGATGAACAAACTAATCGTGTGTTGGTAATAATTTCCGACGGAGAGGACCACAATAATCTCAGTATTGATGTAGCCGAAGCGGCTGCAAATGAAGGTATTAAAATCTTTACAATTGGGGTTGGTAGTGATAAAGGCGGCCCAATTCCACTAAAGAAAAATGGTATAGTAATGAGCTATAAAAAAGATTCAAAAGGGGAAACTGTAATCACTAGACTTAATTCTAAAACTCTTAAAGAAATCGCTAGTAAAGGAAACGGTTCCTTTATCGATGGCGTTAGTACAAAAAAGGTCTTGGAAGAAGTTAGTGAAGTTCTCAGTTCGATGGACAAAAAAGAGTTTGAGGCTAAAGAATTTTCAGAATATGAAGATCAATTTCAATGGTTTTTGGGACTTGGCCTTTTCTTTTTAATTTTGGATGTATTTTTACTAGAGCGAAAAACAGCTTGGTTAAAGCGACTAAATTTATTTAATGAAAACCTATGATTAATAAAAAAACTTATTGCTTCTTATATTTGAAAAAATTTACTGAAAAGGCATTAATGGGTATTTTGTTACTAACTGGTGTGCATTTAATAGGCCAAAGTTCAGAGAGTAAAATAAAGCTCTCAAATCAATATGTCTTTGAGGGCAATAATGTTGTTGAAGAATCTTTTATTGGTGCAGAAAAAAAATACAGATCAGCGTTGTCAGAAAATCCTACTAATTCTAAGGGATCATATAATTTAGGTAGAGCTTATTATAATGCCGAGCTATATGACGAGGCTCTAGCCCGATTAATAGAGTCTACTAAAAATGGTACAAAACTTGAAAAGCACCATGCGTTCCATAATATTGGAAATGTTCTGATGATAAATAAAGATTGTAAAAAAGCTGTAGAGGCCTTCAAAAACGCATTAAGAAATAATCCATCAGACGATGAAACACGTTATAATTTAGCTCTTGCCCAAGAATGCGCTGAAGAAGAAGGTGGCGGTGACGATAAAAATGACGAGAAAGAACAAGACAAAAAAGAGGACAAAGAAAACGAAGACAAAAAAGATAGCGACAACGAACAAGACAAAAATCAAAAAAATAAAGAGGAGGAAGAAGAAAAAAAAGACTCGGATGGCGATAAAGATCAAGAGCAAGACGATGGAAGCCCAAAAGGCGATGAAGGTAAGCAAGAGGACAAGAAAAACACACCACAAGAAGGTAAACTATCCCCTCAGCAAGTTAAAAATTTACTTGAGGCAATGAATAATGAAGAAAATAAAGTTCAAGAAAAAATAAATGCTTCTAAAGCCAAAGGAGTGAAAGTTAAAACAGACAAGGACTGGTAGTATATGAGATTTAAATTGCTATATATTATAATATTCAGCTTTAACATTTTGGTGGGACAAGTTGATTTTAAAGCAAAAGCTAGCAAGACAACTCTTGGTGTTAATGAGCGTCTTCAAATTGACTTCAACATGAATAAAGATGGGGACAATTTTACAGCGCCAAGCTTTGAAAATTTCAAAGTTGCTGGGGGGCCAAGTCAATCTATAAGCAACTCATGGATTAACGGTGTCAGAAGCTACTCGAAAAGCTATACCTACTTTCTAGCCCCAACAAAAAGAGGAACTTTCACAATTGGTCAAGCTACGATTAATGTTGACGGAGCAATTTATAAGACTTCCCCAATTGTAATTACTGTTACAACAGCTGTTGATAAGCCTAAAGATCCTAACGATCCTGAATACATTGCATCAGAAAGCATCCACTTAGTCGCTGAGGTTTCTAAATCAAACCCATACCTTAACGAAGCTGTTTCTGTCGTTTATAAGCTTTATGTTGCCGAAAACACAGGGGTTCGAAACTGGAATGAACTTGATACGCCAAGATATAATGATTTTTGGAGTCAAAACATTAGTGTTAAGGGGCTTTCTGTGAAAGAGGGTCTTTACAAGGGAGAAAGCTATCGCTATGTAATACTTAAAAAAACTCTACTTTATCCTCAAAAAACAGGTGAGCTCTCGCTTGAACCGTTAACCTTAGACGTTAGTGTGGAGGTCCCTTCGAGCAGAAGAGATATTTTTGGCAGACAAGTGACTACAACTACAAGTAGAACAGTAACTGCAGGGCGAAGAATAATAAAGGTAAAGCCTCTTCCCAAAAAAGGGCGCCCTCCAAACTTTTCAGGAGCTGTTGGTGAATTTAATTTTAAAGTAACTCCCTCCAAATATAGTCTAAATGCGACAGAGGCCTTTAATTTAAACTTAGAGGTGTCAGGAAAGGGAAACTTAAAGCTATTTGAACTTCCAAAGCCAATTATACCGGCCGCTCTTGAGGTTTATGAGCCTGAACACTCAGAAAAAATAAGTGTGACAGTGTCTGGGACAAGGGGGACCATAAAAGATAATTATACAATTGTTGCTAATGAATTAGGCCAATATCCAATTCCCCCAATTGACTTCTCTTATTTTGATGTGTCATCTGAGACTTACAAGACTATTAATTCTGGCCAACTTGTTATAAATATTAAACAAAACCCAAGTGAAAAATTAGCGAACAACACAACATCGCTTAGAGAAGACTACAAAGCCAAAAATTTGGACATTAATAAGTTTTCATCTTTTAAAACGTCTACAAATCTTGAGCCTAAAAACAAACCTTTATTTTATGGGAGCAAGTTGTTCTGGTTCGTTTTTTTAACCCCTTTATTATTAATTCCTGTTATAATATTATACACGAAAAAACAAGGCAGAAGAGCTCTAGATTATGAAGGTAATAAAATTAGAAGAAACAATAAATTGGCGCGCAGATACTTTGGTGAAGCTAAAAAAAACATTGGTAATAAAGAATCTTTTTATGTAGCATTAGAGCGGGCATTACACAACTATCTTAAGGCAAAGCTTAAGCTAGAAACCAGTGAGTTTAGCAAGGATTATATTTTCACCCTTCTTAATGGTATGGGCGTTTTAAATGCTGATATTGCAAACTTTTTGAAGCTTTTAGAGGCCTGTGAGTTGGCGCGCTACACGCCACTTTTAACCTCTGATATGAAGCGCGATTTTAATGTTGCGTTAAAAGTTATAGGCAACTTAGACAAACAACTAAACTAACATGAAGAGATTAATTTTAATTTTTCTATTAATTAGTTTCTTGGGGGCTGCTCAAGATATCACAAAATTTGATGAAGGAAATGCTTTTTACAACTCAGGAGACTATGCTTCTGCCGTAAAAGTATACGAAGAGATTTTAAATAGTGGCTTTAATTCATCAGAACTATATTACAATTTAGCTAATAGCTATTATAAACAAAACAAAGTTGGTCCAAGTGTGTATTATTATGAAAAAGCACTAATCCTTGACCCTGGCGATTCTGATATCTTAAATAACTTGGGTTTTGCCAGAAAGATGACTATTGATGAAATTGATGAAGTCCCAGATTTGGGGGTTTTAAATATATTAAACAAAATTATAAATATATTTAGCTTAGATGGCTGGGCCTTGATATGCATTAGTTTTATGATCTTGTTCGTAGGATTGTTCATCGGATATTATTTGTCATATACTGTGCGTAAAAAGCGTGTCTTTTTCGTCCTAGTATTTGTCTCTTTTTTAATGCTTACGGCATCTTATTTTGCGATGGAACAAAAAAATATTGTTTCTAAAAAAGAAAATTTTGCAATTCTTTTTTCACAAGAAGCCCAGCTAAAAGTAGAGCCAAATTTAAAAAGTGAGTCTATTATTGTTCTCCATGAAGGGACCAAAATGCAATTATTAGACTCCTTTCAGTTATGGACGAAAATTAAACTCAAAGACGGTAAAACAGGTTGGTTGCCGTCCAATACTTTCAAGGTCCTTTAACATTCTTTTAATTGTGTTAATTGAAGTAATTCATTAAATTTGGTTTTTTGTTTTTAAAATTATGAACAAGCTTTTTTCAAATATTAAAGGAGACGCCTTTGGTGGAATTACTGCTGGAGTTGTTGCCTTACCACTAGCATTAGCCTTTGGTGTTTCTTCCGGACTTGGCCCTAGCGCTGGTTTATATGGTGCGATTTTTATCAGTTTCTTTGCAGCTCTTTTTGGTGGTACTAACACTCAAATTTCTGGGCCTACAGCGCCTATGACTGCCGTTAGCATGGTTATCATCGCTGGAATAGTCGCTGCCAATGACGGAGACGTTAGCAAAGCCTTGCCTTCAATTCTAATGGTTTTCCTATTAGCCGGTTTGATGCAAATTGGTCTTGGTTTTTTAGGTTTAGGAAAATATATAAGATATATACCTTACCCTGTTGTTTCTGGGTTTATGACGGCGATAGGGTTAATTATTTTATTGACACAAATTCAACCAACTCTTGGATATGCTCCAAAAAATGATGCTGAATATGTTAACCAATTCAAAACACAAGGAAAAGAGGTGATTATTGAAAAGCTTTTGAAAGAAGAGATTGGTGAAGACGTCATGAAAGTAGATGATTTAAGTAAAACTATTGACAGGGCAATTGGAATAAATGAAGCGGACATATTGGCCGAGGCCAAAACATTAGCAGCAAAGGAAGCCTCCGGAACAATTGGAGCAATAAAAACACTCCCAAATGCATTAAAGAATATTAATTTTCTTGAGCTTCTACTTTCTTTAGCAACTATATTTATTATATACGGCTTTAAGCGTATTACTACCGCTGTACCAAGTACTCTTGTTGCATTAATAGTTGTCTCAGCAGGGGCAATATTATTTGGCCTAGACTACACACCTATTGAAAAAATTCCTGAAGGTCTTCCAATTCCCCAGCTAGAGATGTTTTCAAGTTTTAGTTTTAGAAGTATTAGCCCTTATATAATTACAGCATTTACCCTTTCGTTACTTGGTGCGATTGACTCATTGCTTACAAGTGTTGTCGCTGATAATATGACCAAGACTAAACATAACTCAAACAAAGAATTAGTCGGCCAAGGGATTGGAAACAGTATCGCTGCAGTATTTGGAGGGATTCCTGGTGCTGGAGCTACAATACGTACAGTGGTCAATATTAACTCTGGTGGTAAAACAAGACTATCTGGAATGATTGCTGGTGTTCTATTGTTATTTATTTTACTAGCTTTAGGGCCTATCGCCTCAAAAATTCCTGCCGCTGTGCTTTCCGGAATCTTAATCACTGTTGGAATTGGTGTTATGGATTACAAAGGATTAAAAGCTATTCCGATTTTGCCTAAGGATATTTCACTGGGACCAGTTAAGCTGAGTTCTGAAGTTCTTATAATGTTAATAGTTCTTTTACTGTCAACGTTTTGGGATCTTATTTTTGCTGTCGGAATTGGGCTATTAATTTCGTGCCTTATGTTTATGAAATTAATTGGTGATGCTACAGCAAAACGTTCCAACCTTGAACCACTTAAGGAAGAGGCTTGGCCAGACGAAAAAGGATTCCCTAATAATCTAAAAGAGGAAGTTTTTATAAAACATATTAAAGGGCCATTATTTTTTGGATATACTTCTGAATTTCAAGAAATGTGTAAACAAATACCAGAAAAAGCAAAAACAGTTGTTTTGCGCTTAAGCAGAATGCAATACATGGACCAAACGGGTCTTTATGTAATGGAGGACGCGCTTAAGGACTTAAATCAGAAAAGTGTTAATATTATTTTTGTTGGGCTCTTGGATCAGCCCAAGAATATGATGGAGCGTGTAAACATAATTCCTAATATTGTCAAACAAGAAAACATATACACTAACTTTAAAGAATACCTCAAAGTAATTTCAGTATGAAACGCTAACAAAATACTGGTAAGTTATTAGAAGGTTCTTGAAAAGTTTAATTGCCTAAATATCTCATTATGGTAAAGCGTTGCGTGATTGTTTTTTTAGTCCTCAACACACTATTTTTGAATGCGCAAATTGTTGATGATAATTATGTGCGTCAGCATTACACGAAAAAGTCATACAATATACCCATGCGCGATGGCGTCAAACTATACACTCTTGTCTACACCCCAAAAGACACTTCCAGGACTTATCCTATTTTATTAAACCGTAGCTGCTACAATGCTTCAAGCTACGACAATTTTCAAACCAAAGGCCAGCCCTCAGATTATCTAGTCAAGGACCAATATATTCTTGTTTACCAAGACGTACGCGGTCGTTATATGTCCGAGGGTGAATTTACCACACTCACTCCAAACATCCCCGGGAATGATTTGCAGGATACCGATGCTATAGATGAAAGTTCTGACACTTACGATACAATAGACTGGCTAATTAACAAGCTATCAAACAATAATAAAAAAGTAGGTATCTTTGGCATCTCTTACCCTGGCTTTTATACTGCAGCTGCCTTGCCAAATGCACACCCCGCATTAAAAGCGGCCTCACCACAAGCGCCAATATCAGATTTTTTCTTTGACGACTTTATACATAATGGTGCCTATCTATTAAGTTACACTGCTGCCTTCCCTGTATTTGGTTACCAAAAGTCAAGACTTACCAAAAAGCCTTGGTACACTGAAAAACTCAACCGTTTTTGGGGCAACCCTCCTAAAGACGCTTACGAGTTTTATTTAGATTTGGGGCCATTAAAAAACATTACTAAAAAATACCACTATGATAATTTCTTTTGGAATGAGATGATCAATCACCCTAACTACGATAATTTTTGGCAAAAGCGTAACATACTACAGCATTTAAATAACATTACGCCAGCTGTTATGACTGTAGGCGGATGGTATGATGCCGAAGATTTATATGGCCCACTAAGTATTTATAAGACTATTGAAAAAAATAACCCTAAAGCACAAAACACCATAGTTATGGGGCCATGGGCACACGGAGACTGGGCCCGTGAAAAAGGTAAACACGTGCACAACCATATATACTACGGCGACAGCATCTCAACCTTCTATCAAAAAAATATTGAGCGCAAGTTTTTTGCTCATCATCTTAAAGGAGATGACATTAAGCCGATGCCTGAAGCATACATGTACGATACTGGCATAAAACAATGGCAAACGTTTGGTGTCTGGCCACCAAAAAATACAACTAAGGTCAAATTGTACTTTGATAAAAAAGGGGTGTTAGTAATGAATCGTCCAGTCGCAGCAAATCAGGTCTTTAAATACATCAGCGACCCAGCCAATCCGGTTCCTTACCGATCTGAAAAAGAAGGTCTTACTTTTACACCACGCAAGTACATGACCGATGATCAACGCCATGCCTCTAAACGCAATGATGTGCTTACGTTTACCTCAAAAACTTTAACCAAGCCACTTACTATAGGGGGAGAAATCAAAGCCTTTTTAAAAGTAGCTATTACAGGGACCGATGCTGATTTTATAGTAAAAATAATCGATCAATATCCTGAAAATCACTCCAACTACGAGCACAACAGTAAGAAGATTAAGATGGGTGGTTATCAGCAATTGGTCCGTGCGGAGGTAATCCGTGGCCGTTTCAGAGAAAGTTTTGAGTTCCCAAAACCCTTTATACCCAACCAAAAAACAGCTGTTGATATAAAACTGCAAGATATTTTACACACCTTTAAAAAAGGGCATCGTATTGTAGTGCAAGTTCAAAGCACTTGGTTCCCTTACATTGATCGTAACCCACAAAACTACGTACCCAATATTTTTGAAGCTGACACCAGTGACTTTAAAAGGTCTACCATTAGTATTTATGGAGACTCAATGATTGAACTGGGTGGGCAAGTAGAATAGAGGGGGAGAGATTATCGACAAATTTCAAAAAATTAAAACCCATAGCGAAAGAATTGAAAAGGAGCTTTTATGAAGTTGAAGGGTGGCTAATTAAGTTCTATTTGTTTGTCTAAGCTAGGCAGGTCCATAATCGAGCTACCAGAGCTAAGTTTTGGCAATATTGCTGGAGCAAAAAAGCGAACTCGTTTATAAAGAAAAGACTTTTCAATCCTTTGCTCTGATAGTAACAATGCTGACAAGTTTGTTTTATCCATGACAAGAATCAAAACAGATATTATAAGTGTAATCTTTAAGCCCCCAAAAAAAGCCCCTAAAATTTTATTAAAAAAGCCTAGTGCTACAAAGCCAGCCAATTTCGTCATTGCTTTACCTGCTAGTGATATCGCCAAAACAATTGCTGAAAAAGTAATTAAAAAAGAGACTACGCTAATTGTTTTCTTTGACCAACTTGAAAACGATGTTATAAAATCAGCAGCATAATTGCTAAAATGAACAGCTCCGTATGCCCCTAAAAACAAAGCCAATAAAGATGCGACCTCAACAAATAATCCCTTAATTAGTCCCTTAATAATTCCATATCCAATCAGAGAGGCTAAGACGATGTCTAGAATAGGCATAGGATTCAATTTATTTTAGCCTGTGTTTGTTTCAAGCGCTCATAAATTTACAAAATTATTATGTTAAGGAGCGGACAGTTAAAAATCTTAAAGCAAAAAAATGTCCAAAAAAAATATATTTAGCCGCAGCGATAGACAATGGAAACTATTCCCCTGAACATGGTTATATTAATTTAGTTTTATTAAATTTGGTTTTTAATTTTTAGGATGGTTGATCAAATTAAAGACCTTATAAGAGAAGTTGAGGAGTTCGCGACAGAGAGCGAATCTGAACTAGAGAAATTCCGCATTAAATTTCTAGGGAAAAAAGGTATCTTAAATAGCCTGTTCAATGACTTTAAGTCTGTTCCTGACAAAGAAAAAAAAGAATATGGTAAGGCGGTTAATGAGTTGAAAAATAAGGCCCAGCTTGTAGTTAGTTCATTAAAAACCACAATAGCTGGTAGCAAAACAAAAGCAGACACTACGATAGACTACACCTGCCCTGGAGATCCATTCCCACTAGGTGCCAGGCATCCTATATCACTGGTAAAAAACCAAATAATTGATATCTTTTCCCGCATAGGTTTCAATGTTAGTGAAGGACCTGAGATTGAAGATGATTGGCATAACTTTACTGCGCTTAATTTACCGGAGCACCACCCTGCAAGAGACATGCAGGACACTTTTTTTATTCAAACAAACCCCGATATACTGCTTAGAACTCATACTAGTTCTGTTCAGGTGCGTTATATGGAAAACAACAAGCCTCCGATACGTACAATTTCACCTGGAAGAGTCTACAGAAACGAGGCTATCTCCGCGCGTTCTCATTGCTTTTTCCATCAAGTTGAAGGATTATATATCGATAAAGATGTCAGCTTTGCTGATTTAAAACAAACTCTACAGTTTTTCACAAAAGAACTCTTTGGGAAATCTAAAATTAGGTTACGCCCTTCCTACTTCCCCTTTACAGAGCCTAGTGCCGAAGTGGATGTTTACTGGGGTTTAGAAACGGAAACAGACTATAAAATGACTAAAGGAACTGGATGGTTAGAAATTATGGGGTGTGGTATGGTGGACCCAAATGTTCTGAAAAACTGTGGTATAGATGCTAAAGAATACACAGGTTTTGCGTTTGGATTGGGAATTGACAGAATTGCATTGCTGCTTCATCAAATAAATGATATCCGTATATTAAGCGAAAATGATTTACGTTTTTTAAGCCAATTCAAAAGCGCTCTTTGATACGAAGTTTCTTTTAATCTAAAATATTTGCTAATTTTTTGAAAATTTCTTTCGGGTCCTTTTTTTTATGCAAGACCTTATAAACAGCATCAATAATTGGGGTTTTTGCGGAAGACGGGTTGCCTTCGTTGATTTTAAAGGCACTTTTACTTGCGTAGTAGCCCTCAGCAACCATATTCATTTCCATTTGAGCTGATTTAACAGTGTAGCCCTTGCCAATCATATTGCCAAACATTCTGTTTCTAGAAAAAGTTGAATACCCTGTAACTAATAGATCTCCCAAGTATATTGTTTCGTTAATTTTTCGCTTCATTTTATATACTTTTTTTATGAAGCGCTTCATCTCTCTAATTGAATTGCTCATTAATACGCTTTGAAGATTATCTCCATAGCCTAAGCCATGAAAAATCCCAGCAGCAATTGCATAAATATTTTTTAGCATGGCGGCATACTCAGCTCCAACTACATCGTCGTGAGTCTTAGTATTTATATATTCACATGAAAAAGTTGAGGCAATTTCGCTGGCTATAAATGTGTTTTTAGAGGCTATAGTCAAGTATGATAATCGCTCTAAGGCAACCTCTTCGGCATGACATGGCCCGCCTATAATTGCAATTTTATCAAAAGGGACGCTTTTCTTTTTATGAAAATACTCTCCAAGTAATAGCCCTGATTCAGGTACTATTCCCTTAACTGCCGAAACAATTATCTTGGCTGAAATGTCAACAGATAGTTTGTTTAATTGAGAATTAATAAATGCAGAGGGAATTGCGAAAATTAATACATCTGATTCTTCAGCAATAAAACTTATGTCTGTATTCAAATTTAGCTTGCTAGTGTCAAGCTCTACTGATGATAAATATCCGGGGTTATGCCTTTCTTTTAAAATATAATTTACACTTTTGGAGTTGCGAACATACCAGTTAACCTTATCTAAAGACTCACAAAGGATTTTCACAATTGCAGTAGCCCAACTACCGTTTCCAAAAACAGCATATTTTAACTTTTTTGTCATAAATTAATTGAACTTTTGTTCAATGATTTCTAAAAAACGTGCCTCGTAGTCTCCCTTGCCTTCCCAATTGTTATAGTCGGGCTTAATAATAGTTAGAATAAAATCTGATACCTCTTCTAGGGAATCCATACTGTTTAATTGAGAAATAACACGATCATAGTCTTCATTATTGTTGTCAAATAAGTGATTCACAAATGCTAGCCTATCATTAAGCCCAATTTTAAAACCAGATGTTTTTAATTTGTCATTTAATGAAACTTTTGTTGTTGCTGAAAGCGGCTTTTCATCTGTATTTTCTTCAATTCCAACAGGGTCAAACATAGGAAGTTGTGTGTCATCTGTAAAAGTGAGCTGCTCATATTCTTTTTTTAATGGTGCATCATTAATCTCCTCTACAAGCTCATCTACTGCATTGGCCTCTTGCGGCATTTGTGCCACTATATCTTTAATTTTTTCTGTCGCCGGTTCTACGAGCGCATCGTTTGAGTTGTTATCTATATTCACAAACTCTTTATCCTCATTCTCTAAGGAATCTGAAACCGTTTTATTAAAAGTCCCATCAAGCGCATTAAAAAATGATGCTCCTGAAATATCTTCTTTAATTTTTCCATCATCAGTATGCCCATCAAAAAACCTTAAAATTGATATTTTTTGATAAAGAAGAGCCACCTCTTCTTGCATTTTTTCCAAATCTTCTTTACCTGTGAGCTTTAGAATACGATGTGCAATGCTAACAAGTTCTGATTCTAATTTTTTTTTCATGCTACAATACTATCTGTGTGGAATATCCTTAAACTTTTTGTTGTTAAATTACTTTTATACTTCTCCTTTTATTTTTACTAAATTTACACTACGTATATACTTATGGTGTTAATTTATTAATAAGTGCTAAAATTACAAAATGTTTCTTGAAAATACAGTAAACGCGAAAGAACAATTTGGATGCATTGAGGTCATCTGCGGATCAATGTTTTCTGGTAAAACCGAAGAACTAATTCGACGTCTAAAACGTGCCAAGTTTGCAAAACAAAAAGTTAAAATTTTTAAACCAGACGTTGATACTCGCCATGATGGCAATAGAATAGTCTCGCATGACTCTAACGAAATTCCGTCAACGTCTGTTTCAAGAGCTTCAAAAATACTTTTACTTGCTAGTGGCTGTGATGTAATAGGGATTGATGAGGCGCAATTTTTTGACGACGCATTAGTTAAAACTTGCAACATTCTTGCAAATAAAGGCTTGCGTGTTATTGTTGCAGGGCTAGATATGGACTTTAAGGGAGTTCCTTTTGGTCCAATGCCCAATTTGATGGCTACAGCAGAACATGTTACTAAGGTCCATGCGGTTTGTTCAAGATCTGGGAATTTAGCTCATTTTAGTTACAGAAAAGGAAACGATGAAAGTGTTGTGCTGCTTGGTGAAGTTGATGAATACGAGCCGTTAAGCAGGGTTGAATATAACAAGGCTATGTTGGGTAATAAAAATAAAAGCTAAATTTTGATCAAAGAAACTACACTAGAAATAAACTTGTCGGCGCTTAAGGAAAACTACAGATTATTGAGGTCGAAAATTTCTTCTAAAACCATGATGCTGGCTGTCGTAAAGGCATTTGCATATGGCAGTGATGCTGTGGTTGTAGCCAAATTTTTAGAAAGTGTTGGTGTGGACTACTTTGCTGTGGCATATGTGGATGAAGGCGTTATACTTCGAAAGGGGGGGGTTAAAGCTCCTATTCTTGTGCTACATCCACAAGTTGTTAACTTTAAAAAGGCTATCGAATTTCAGCTTGAGCCGAGCCTGTATAGCGAAAGAACAATGTCTGAGTTTATAAGCAACACTTTAGAGCTTAAGCAACACGAATTCCCTGTTCACATTAAGTTCAATACAGGGCTTAACAGGTTAGGTTTCCGAGAGAAACAAGCTTCAAGCATTGCTCTTAAATTGTCAAAAGAAACTTCAATTAAGGTTGCCTCAGTTTTTTCACATTTAGCTGCCAGTGAAGATGTACAAGAAAAAGATTTTACAACAGGACAAATTATGGCGTTTTCTAAAATATGTGCCCTTTTTGAAACTCAGTATGGGAAAATTCCTATTAGACATCTTAGCAATACATCAGGAGTTATTAATTATCCTGAAGCGCAATTTGAAATGGTTCGGTGCGGAATAGGATTGTACGGATATAGTAATGGCGCTAACAAGTTATTGCCTCTAATACCTGCCGTTGCGCTTAAGACAGTTATTTCTCAGATACACTTGCTAAAAGAGGGTGAGAGCGTAGGCTACAACCGAGGTTACTTCGCAAAAGAGGCCAAAAGCATTGCAACACTTCCCCTTGGGCACGCTGACGGGCTTGGTAGACAGTATGGGAATGGTATTGGCTTTGTCAGAATTAACAACAAAAAGGCTCCGATTGTTGGGAATGTGTGTATGGATATGATTATGGTTGACGTCACTAATATAAGCTGTTCAGAGGGTGATGAGGCCATTGTTTTTGACAACTCAAAGACAGCTGAAGGCTTAGCTGAACAGGCGGGAACTATTTCATACGAGTTGTTAACTGCAATTTCCCGCAGAATTAAGAGAGTTATTCTGTAGTGTTTATTAAATTTACGTTTAAATATAAAAAAACTAATGAAGGTCGCAGTTGTTGGTGCAACAGGGATGGTGGGAACCATCATAATTAAGCTTTTGGAAGAAAGGGGATTCCCCTTAACAGAGTTAATGCCTGTTGCTTCAGAAAAAAGTATTGGCAAATCAATTAGATTTAAAAATAAAGAATATAGCGTTTTAGGGCTAGAAACCGCTGTAAAAAAGCGTCCAAAAATAGCTATTTTTTCTGCTGGCGGAAGAACATCCCAGCTATGGGCGCCGCAATTTGCTGAAATAGGCTGTATTGTAATTGATAACTCCTCTTATTGGAGAATGGATCCAACAAAAAAATTAATAATCCCTGAAATTAATTCCAGTGATATCACCTCCAAAGATAAAATAATTGCCAACCCTAACTGCTCTACAATTCAATTGGTTTTAGCGCTTGCTCCATTACACAAAAGGTATAAAATGAAGCGTGTTATTGTGTCTACGTACCAATCTGTTTCAGGAACTGGAGTAAAAGCTGTGCGACAACTGGAAAATGAAATTCAAGGTGAAAAAGGCGAGATGATATATCCTTATCCAATCTTCAAAAATGCTATACCGCATTGTGATGTGTTTTTAGAAAACGGATACACAAAAGAAGAGATGAAATTAGCAAATGAACCTCAAAAAATATTAAACGACAACTCATTTTCTATTACAGCGACAGCAGTTAGAATACCCACAGCTGGAGGTCATTCCGAGTCAGTAAATGTAGAGTTTAAGCAGCCTTTTCAATTAAAAGATGTGCGTAAAATATTAAAAGCTGCTCCTGGGATTATTTTACAAGACAGTCCTAAAACAAATTCTTACCCGATGCCTATTTATGCACACGGAAAAGATGATGTTTTTGTTGGCAGGTTAAGACAAGACAAAAGCCAAAACAACACTCTTAACATGTGGATTGTTGCCGATAACCTAAGAAAGGGGGCTGCAACAAATGCAATTCAAATTGCTGAATATATAAACGATACGTTTTTTAATTAAGCAAGACATGCTAAGGGTAAAAAAAATATCTTTCGGCTACGGCAATTCCCCTACAGTTGATTCCATCTCTTTTAGTGTAAAAAAGGGAGCTGTTTTAGCAATTGCTGGAGAAAGCGGTTCTGGGAAAAGTACAATTCTTAAATTAATATACGGAGAATTAGATCTAAGCGCTGGGTCTATTTCGTGGGAGGGACAAAATATATTAGGTCCAAAAAACAAACTTATTGCGGGTCCTGAGTTTATGAAATATGTTTCTCAAGAGTTTGAGCTTATGACTTTCGCGACGGTGTCTGAGTCTGTTGGTTCACATCTTTCTGCTTTTTTCCCTAAAAAACGATCTGAGCGCATACAAGAACTGCTTGAAGTTGTTGGTCTAGTTGATTACAAAGACCGAAAGGTTAAACTCTTGAGTGGTGGTCAAAAGCAGCGAGTTTCCCTTGCAAAAGCTTTGGCAAAAGAGCCTGAAGTTTTGTTATTAGACGAGCCCTTTGGTCACATTGATAGTTTTAAAAAAAGATTTCTTAGAAAACAATTGTTCGCCTATTTAAAAATTAAGAATATTTCATGTGTGATTGCAACTCACGACAAAGAAGATGTTTTAGCTTTTGCAGACAACATGCTGTTTGTCAATAACGGCAAATCTTTGGCTTTCGGTAGGCCTAAAGAATTGTTTAGCAATCCTAGTCACTCATTTGTGGCTGCTTTTTTTTCAGAACATAGTAAAATTGACGACGCTATATATTATTCTCACGATATAAAGATAGTCACTAAAAGCAAGTTGAGGGCTATGGTTGTTAAAAGCTATTATAAAGGACCGTATTTTCTTATAGAGGCTATTTATTGCTCTAAAACTATCTTTCTAGAGCACCCTGAATGGGTTCCTCCGGATTCAGAGATTAGTATTGAATTCAAAAAAAGGGCTTAATTTTTAGTACTTTAGCACAGTGAAACTGCTTGGTTTTAATTATGCGGTTCTTTGCTTAAAGCTGATTTTTATGTCTTCAATAATAATAACACCTTATTCAGAAAAAATTATAGCTCGTCTCCCTCAGCATTTAAAACGGTTTATTATTCCGCAAAGCTACGAGCTGTATTCAGCAATCGATCAAGCAGTTTGGCGGTTCGTAATGCGAAAAAACATGTCTTACCTTAAAAAAATTGCACATAGTTCCTACATAGATGGACTTAGAAAGACTGGAATTGGAGCTGAAACAATACCCAATATTTATGGCATGAACCGTATTCTAAAAGAAATTGGCTGGGCGGCGGTAGCAGTTGACGGGTTTATTCCTCCAAACGCGTTTATGGAGTTTCAAGCGAATAAAATACTAGTAATTGCGTGCGATATAAGGCAGCTCGAAAACATAGAATATACGCCAACACCTGATATTATTCATGAAGCTTCTGGGCATGCGCCAATAATAGCGAATCCAGATTACGCAGAGTTTTTAAGACGTCTTGGTGAAATTGGCTCCAAAGCAATAATGTCTAAACATGATGTTGATTTGTTTGAGGCTGTCCGGAAGCTGTCTATGTTAAAAGAGAAAGCCGAGGTTGATGAAAGCGCTGTTAATGAGGCTCAAAAAGTTGTTCATAAACTACAAAAGCAGGAGCAGGGTTTTTCTGAAATGGCTAAAGTTAGAAACATGCAGTGGTGGAGTGTTGAATACGGTCTTATTGGATCTATGAGTTCTCCAAAAATATATGGTGCTGGGCTTTTGTCTTCAATTGGTGAAAGCAAATGGTGTATGAGTCAAAAAGTTAAAAAATTACCCTATTCCATTGATGTTACCGAAGTGGGCTTTGATATTACCAAACCTCAACCTCAGCTTTTCGTAACTCCAAACTTCCCTTACTTAATGGAGGTTTTAGAGGAATTTGCAGACACTTTAAGTGTTCGAAAAGGAGGTCGTGAAGGGCTTCAAAAGCTTATTGCTTCTGAAAGCATTGGAACGATTGAGCTAAACACGGGACTACAAATCTCTGGAATTTTTTCAGACGTTATTCTCAACGAAAACAAAGACGTTGTTTATTTTAAAACCAGAGGAGGAACAGCTCTATCTTACAGGGACAAAGAGATTATTGGTCACGGTGTTTCATACCACAAAGACGGCTATAGCTCTCCGCTTGGAATGTTAAAAAAAGTAAGCCTCCCTCTTGAAGACATGACTCCTGTCGATTTAAAGGCTTACAATATTTACGATGGAAAGCTTCTCTCTTTTGAGTTTGAAAGTGGGATTAAAGTCGTTGGTGTAAACATCACCGGCATTAGAAACCTTTCGGGAAAGATTATGATTATACAACTAAAGGAGTGTACTGTTTCTTACAAAGAAAATATTTTGTTCAAGCCAGAATATGGTACTTTTGATATGGCCGTAGGTAATGACATTATATCTGCTTTTGCTGGTTCAGCTGACCCGGAATCTTTTATTGAGCTATATAACAAGACTTCTAAAAAAAAATTCGTTTCAAAGCCCCTTTTCCCCCGGCCTGACTTAGAGCTTTTGGCTCAAAAAATTCGTGACCTTAGGCTCTCTAAGTCTCACAGTAAAAAAACACTTGCTGGGCTTTTTAAAACACTTAAGTTTAAACACCCCAACAACTGGATCTTACCCCTAGAGTTGCTAGAACTTGCAAAAAATCAAGACCTAAAGGTAAGAATAAAAAAACACCTTCTAGAATTGGGGGAAAAAAAGCCTAGATTCAAAAGTCTTATTGATGACGGTATAAACTTAATAAAAACCGTAAATTAGCTTGCTTTATGCCAGGAAATTATTATATTTAATGTATTAATCCTTAATACACTTTTTATGTCTATCCCCGTGCTTCCCGTACTTTTTTTACTTCTTGGTCTTTTAGTTTTATTTCTTTCTTTTTTTATTGTAAAACAACAATCGGCAGCTATTATTGAGCGTTTTGGTAGGTTTATAAGCATACGCCAATCTGGTTTACAATTAAAAATACCTATAGTTGATCGTATCGCTGGAAAATTAAGTTTAAAGATACAGCAGCTTGATGTTATTGTAGAGACAAAAACCCTAGATGATGTTTTTACTAGGATAAAAGTTTCAGTACAATACAAGGTTGTAAAAGATAAGGTTTACGAGGCCTTTTATAAGCTAGATTACCCCCACGAACAAATCACCTCTTATGTGTTTGACGTAGTTCGTGCCGAAGTACCAAAAATGAAATTAGATGATGTCTTTGTGAAAAAAGATGATATCGCTATTGCTGTGAAAAAAGAGCTAAACCAAGCTATGATGGACTATGGTTACGACATTATAAAAACCTTAGTTACAGATATCGATCCAGATGCCCAAGTAAAAGAGGCAATGAATAGAATAAACGCCTCTGAAAGGGAAAAAATTGCAGCACAATTTGAAGGTGACGCTGCTCGAATTTTAATTGTTGAAAAGGCAAAAGCTGAGGCAGAAAGCAAAAGGCTGCAAGGACAGGGAATTGCCGACCAGCGGCGCGAAATTGCGCGTGGTTTAGAAGAATCCGTTGAGGTTCTTAATAAGGTGGGCATAAACTCTCAGGAGGCTTCTGCATTAATTGTAGTTACCCAACACTACGACACGCTTCAGTCAATTGGGGGGGAGTCAAATAGTAATCTAATTTTACTTCCAAACTCTCCACAGGCAGGGAGCACGATGCTAAACGATATGGTCGCAAGCTTTACGGCTAGCAATCAGATTGGCGAGGCTATGAAAAATTCAAAAAATAAGAAAAAAGAAGAGTAGCTAGCTTTCTAGATTGAAGATTCTTGGCTTAGCAGCGTGTTTTTATCTGCTGATGCTTTTTTTATAAATTCTTCTATTTCCGTATTTCGTTCTTGCCCTTTCTTAAGTAATTCTTTTAATACAATCATTACTGCAATCCTTGTTCCTATCTTTTTTGCGGCTGTTCCAAACAATGGACATACCTCTTCGTAGGTTATTCTCTCTGACAACTTTTTTATTTCTGCTTTTACTTTAGATTGCTTTATCTGGGGTAGCTTTGTGTATTTTTTTCCTAACTGCTTCACAACATCAATTGCTTTTCTATCTTGGCTGACTATATTTAACTTATCAAAACTCTCTGGACCAGAACTCTTTGCCCAGTTGTCCCTAAGCCCCACTGTTTTGTTGAATACAAGAAGTTCTTTGGTGCTTTCGGGGTCAACTGTAAAATAGCCGATTCTTTGAAACTGAAAGCAGTCGTATGGGTTAGTGTTTGCGATGTTTGGTTCTATAAATGCTGATTTTTTCTTGAGTGATTGTGGATTTAAAAACTCCATAAAATCTGTTTCTTGTGCGTCTGGAGCAGGGTGAGAAAACAAGCGATCATATTCCCTAACTTCAATTTTTTTAGAATGTTCAATAGAAACCCAGTGAAGCGTTCCTTTAACTTTCTTTAAGCTTTCAGTCGTTCCACTGCCACTCAAACTTTTTGGATCATAGCTACAATTAATTTCTGTGATTACCCCTTCTGAATCTTTTATTAAAGACTCTGCTTGGACAATATAAGCGCCTTTTAGTCGAACCTCTTTTCCTGGGGAAAGCCTGTAATATTTGTTTGAAGCCGCCTCTTTGAAATCGTTCCTTTCTATATAAATCGCCCTGGTAAAAGGGATTTTTCTGGTGCCGCTCTTTTGATTTTCAGGGTTATTTTCTGCGACAAGCCATTCTGTTTTTCCTTCTGGATAATTAATAATATTTAATTTTACTGGGTCTATAACCGCCATTATACGGTTTGCTTTTTTGTTTAGGTCTTCTCTTGCGCAAAACTCTAATAATGATACGTCAATAATATTGTCTCTTTTAGCTACCCCTATTAGCTCAATAAACTTTTTTATGGATTCTGGTGTATACCCTCTACGTTTGAGACCTGAGATTGTTGGCATTCTTGGGTCATCCCACCCTGAGACAGCTCCGCTTTCTACAAGTGATAAAAGCTTTCTTTTGCTCATTACGGTGTAGCTTAAATTCAGGCGAGCAAACTCCCTTTGTTTGGGTTGAATTGGATATTCTTTTTTACTGAAAGAGTAAACGCTGTCTTTAAACCAGTCATATAGTTCTCGGTGAGGTTTAAATTCAAGCGAACAAAGAGAGTGAGAGACCTGCTCAATGTAGTCACTCTCTCCGTGTGTCCAGTCATACATGGGATAAATACACCACTCTGACCCCGTCCTTTGATGGTCGGTATAAAGAATTCGGTACATAATGGGATCTCGCATTAACATGTTGGGGTGTTTCATATCAATTTTAGCCCTCAACACGTGCTCCCCTTCTTTGAAAACGCCGTTTTTCATTTGTTCAAAAAGAGAAAGGTTTTCAACTATAGTTCGATTTCGATAAGGACTATTTACGCCTGCTTTTGTTGGGGTGCCTTTTTGTTCGGCAACCTCAACACTTGTTTGTGAGTCAACGTAGGCCTTGTCTTCTTTAATCATTAAAACAGCCCACTCAAAAAGCTGTGAAAAATAATCTGAAGAGTAGCACTCGCGGTCCCATTTATATCCAAGCCAAGATATGTCTCTTTTTATAGCATCAACATATTCTTGGCTCTCTTTGGTTGGGTTTGTATCGTCAAACCTAAGGTTCACAGGAGAATTATATTTTTCTCCCAAACCAAAACTAATACCTATTGCCTTTGTGTGGCCAATATGCAAATATCCGTTTGGTTCTGGTGGAAAACGAAAACGCAAGTTTGACTTTAAAAGACTTTTTTTTAAATCTTCTTTTATTATTTGTTCAATAAAATTTAATGATTTAATGGCCATAAAAATTTGTTGCCTTTTATAATTAAAGTACAAAACTAATCATTTATATAATTTGTGTTTAAATATCTGTAAAGAAATATTATTTTTACAAAGCATATTAATGTTGCTTTGTTTTTTGGGACTTATAATTGTTGAAAATATAAGAGTTTACGGATACCACGGCTGCCTGGCTGAAGAAACGGTTGTTGGAAGCAAATATCGTGTTGATGTCAAAGTCCGTGCTGACCTAAAAAACTCTTCCTTAACAGATTCTCTTGAAGAAACTGTTGACTATGTGTTACTAAATAAACTTGTTGTTGAACAAATGGCAATACCTGCTAAACTTTTAGAGGCTGTTGCGCGTCGTATTTTAGATAAAATTTTTGAAAGCAGTTCTCTTGTTGGCTGGGCCTCAGTCTCAGTTGCTAAACTAAACCCTCCTATTGGAGGCGATGTAGAAAAGGTTACTGTTTTGCTTGAACAAGAAAGGGCTTAGGGTCTTGCAGTGATGACCTTTAAGGCTCGAGTTAAAGATGAAAGCAAAAGCACATTAGAATTTATTATAAATGGCTCGCCGTCTATTTGAACAAGAAAAGGCCCTCCCTTTGTTTTTGTTATACTAAAGTCAACTGCTTGAGCTCGCCATACACAAGAATTTCTTATTTTCTTTTTTATTAACAAAGAATAAGTTAAAAAAAGTTTGCTTAAAAAGGTGCTTTCCTCTGAGCAGACAATATCAAGCTTACCGTCATCTAAAGAAGCCTCTGGAGTGAGTGAAAGGCCATATCCGATTTGATTTGAGTTTGAAATAAAAAAAATAGATGGACTAACTAGTTTTTGCTGGTCCTTAAATTTAATTTTGATCTTAGTTTTTATGTTAGGCTTAAAAAGAGTTTTTAGGAGTGCGAAAAAATAACCTTTTCGTTGACGCATAGGGGTCTTGCTGTAGTGAAAAATTAGCTGGGCTCCTAACCCCAAACTCATGTTGCTTAAAAAAAGATGTTGGTTGACGTACCCCACATCTATTTTTCTATAAAACCCTTCTTTAATTAATTTTAGAGCTCCCTCTTTTTCTTTCGGAATCATTAAGTTCGCTGCTAAACTGTTTCCTGATCCAAGAGGGATAATTCCAAGTTTTATTTTATTTTTTATTGTGTGTTTAACAACCTCTCTAATAGTCCCGTCGCCACCACAAGCTACAACAATGTCTGAGAAAAGTCTTACTGCCTCTTCAGCAAAGACTGCTATGTCTTTTGGTTTTAAAGAATGTTTTAAAATAATATTGTATTTTGTTGGGTTAAATATGGTTTTGATGTTTTCTATGAGTAATTTATTCCCACCTCTACCTGATGCTGTGTTCACAATAAAGTATATTAGTTTTTTTCGTCCTGCCATTGCCCAAAGCTTTTGTTTTTACAATATTTTCTAAATATCTTGGTTGTGGTTTATTTTTGATTAAATTTGCTGTCCTTTTTGGCGTCTTGGCCGAGTGGCTAGGCAGAGGTCTGCAAAACCTTTTACAGCGGTTCGAATCCGCTAGACGCCTCTTTCAAACCACAACCTTGTTGTGGTTTTTTATTGTGCTATTCCTTCAATTATCACCGAAGGGTTTAATTAGTCTTTTGGCAAAAACCTTTTGGTTATTAACACAAAAAAACAGGACCAGTCGTGCTTGCGAGAGAGAAGCCCAATAATGCGGCGGCTAGAATGTCTTCTAACAAAACTGCTTAATCTTTAAACATAATTCTTCCTCCAAAAACCTTTTGCTGTTTTAGTTGTTTTGGGGATCCGTAGATAAACACATCGCCGCCAGAAAAAATATTAACTTCTAAAATATTTAATGTTCTAACATTTGCCTCTCCTCCAGCCCTTATCTTGAGGCTTGTGTTTTCTGCTTCCATCTGTTCTCCAAAAAATAAGCCTCCTGTTCTTAAGTCTATGTCTTGTTTTGCTGTTGACCCAAATGTAGTAACAATTCCTCCTGTTACGCTTCTAACGGTCAACCTTTTCGTTTTTGCAGAGGCAATTATGCGAGCTCCTTCTTGTGCCTTTAATGTTAGCTCATACTTTTCTATGGGTTCTTTTACGGAAACTATAGCACCCTGGTTGGCGTCTATGACATCAAGTGAGGTATAATAGATTTTTACTTTTGTTTCTGCACCCTTAAACTTTTTATTAATCTTCATTTTTATTTTTAAAATATTATTCCTTTGGACTACGCTTACGTCTTTTGTGTTTTTTCCTGATATAATAATTTTATCTTCTGCCCCTTTGAAAAGCTCTACATTTATAAGATCATAAACTTTTAATTCAGAAAATTCTCCAAGAGTTTTACTTAGTTCTGTTTGAGAAAACAGTGTTGCACTTGTTAATAGTGTTATAATGTATATTTTTTTCATTTTTTCTAATTTAAAATAAAGTCTAGTTGCCTTTTTATTATATCTGCTTTTTTAACTTTTACTTGTACTTGATCACCAAGTTGATATTTTTTTTTACTCTTTTCTCCAACCAAAGCGTGTGTTTCGTTATTAAAAGAATAGTAATCGTCTTTAATATCTCTTATTCTTACCATACCCTCACATTTATTTTCAATAATTTCCACATAAATTCCCCACTCTGTTACACCAGATATAATGCCTGAAAAAACTGCTTTTTTTTTGGTTTTTCATATATTTTATTTGCATATATTTAATAGATTCTCTTTCTGCTTTTGTTGCTTTGTTCTCCATGTGTGAAGAGTGTTTGCAGTTCTCCTCAAAGGTTGCTGCATTTTTTGATGGCTCTCCATCTAAATAATTTTGAAGAAGGCGATGTGTCATGACGTCCGGGTAACGGCGAATAGGTGATGTAAAATGACTATAGCTATGAAAAGATAACCCGTAATGCCCTATATTTTCTGTTGAATATTCCGCTTTACTCATGCTCCTTATTATTAATGTATCTATTAAATTTTGTTCTTTTCTCCCTTCTATTTTTTTTAAAAGATTGTTTAAAGATTTATTTGTTTTCTTTTTATTTTTTAATTCTATTTTATAACCAAACTGTGTGATTATACGTTGAAGATTTTCTAATTTTTGTGTGTCTGGTTTATCGTGCGTTCTGTAAATAAATGTTTTTTTGGGTGTTTTTTTTGATATAAATTCTGCTACTTTTTTATTTGCTAATAACATAAATTCTTCAATGAGCTTATTAGCTTCTTTTGAAGTTTTAAAGTAAACTTTTTCTGGGAAATTTTCTTTATTTAGTTTGAATTTAACTTCTTTTTTATCAAATGAGATTGCCCCATTATTCATTCTTTTTTGCCTTAATTTTTTAGAAATTTCATTTAATTTTAAAATAGCCTCTTTTATTTTTGTAGATATTTCATATTCTGAGTTTGATAATGAAATTTTCTTTGGAATTACACTTGTTTTATTTTCTATTAAATATTGTGCTTCATCGTAGCTAAAACGCGCATTACTATTAATTACTGTGCGTCCAAACCATTCTTTTTCAACGTCACCTTTTTCATTTATACTAAAAATAGCTGAAAATGTATATTTATCTTCAAAAGGACGTAAAGAACAGGCTTTGTTTGAAAGTATTTCAGGAAGCATTGGTACTACTCTATCTACTAAATAAACAGAAGTGGCCCTACTGTAAGCTTCTTTATCTAAAATTGTTCTTTCTTTTAAATAATGGGAAACATCAGCTATATGAACACCTATTTGGTAATTTCCCTCTTTTTTTATCTCAAAAGATAGAGCGTCGTCAAAATCTTTAGCATCCCATGGATCTATAGTAAAAGTTAAGACAGACCTCATATCTTTTCTTTTTTTTATTTCTTTTTTAGATATACTAGTATCTAAATTATTAGCATAATCTAAAACTTCTTTAGTGAAATTATGAGGAAGTCCGTAATCTGCTAAAATTCCATTAATTTCTGTTTTATGTTCTCCTGGTAGACCTAAAACTTTTAATATTTCACCGCTTGGACATTCAGCTTTTGATGGCCATCCATCTAGTTTTACTAGAACTTTTTCACCTTCTTTTGCTTTGTTAATTTTATTAAAAGGAATGTAAATATCAAAAGGCATTTTTTTATTATCTGGTACTACAAAGGCATAATTTTTATTTATTTGGATAATTCCTACATATTCTTTTTTTTCTCTTTTTATAATTTTAATTATTTCTCCTTGAAGCTTATTATTTTTTTTTCTCTTATGTACATAAAATTGAACTTCATCTCCATGTAATGATTTAAGAGTTTTATGTGATGGTATAAAAATATCTTCCTTAAAATTATTTGTTTTTACATAACCAGATCCTTTAGAAGTTATATCAAAAACACCTGTATAATATTTATTAGGATTTATATTAAATATTTTTTTTCTAGACATTAGTTTAATTACGTTAAACAAAACTAGGAATTAAAATGAAGCTAATTAATTGTATGAAAACAACTTTATTCACATTATATAATATATATTATTATTTTATTTAAAAATTAAAAAAAAAATGATGATTATAATTGAATGTTAATATATATGAAAACTTATATATATATTATTATTTTAATCTGAAATTTATTTTAATTATTTTTTTGTTTTTGTTTATAAAGTGTTATTATCATAACTCTTTTTTTATAATTAAAAAAAATAATTTTTTTTGTTTTTAATAAATAATTTATTAAGTAAAAAGAATAATTAAAAAAATAAATGTGTTTATTAAAAGTAATATTAATTTATTAACATTTTTATCTCTAATATTTAACCTCTAAATTTTGTAATTTTACAAAGCATTTAAATAAGTAACTATATGAAAATAGCTATTGGTAATGATCATGCTGGAACACTTTTTAAGTTTCACATTACAGATTATTTAAAAACAAAAAATATAGAAGTTATTAATCTTGGAACTAACAATGAAAATAGTGTAGATTATCCTGATTTTGTTCACCCCGTTGTTAACGAAGTAATAAATAATAAAGTTGACTTTGGTATTCTTTTATGTGGCACTGCGAACGGTGTCGCAATGACTGCTAATAAATATAAAGGAATAAGAGCAGGAATTTGTTGGAATTCAAATATTGCATCTTTAGTAAGACAACACAACAATTCAAATGTATTATGTATTCCAGCAAGGTTTATAAAAAAAGAAGAAATAAATAATATTATAGATGCTTTTATTAATAAAGATTTTGAAGGCGGTCGCCACCAAAAAAGAATAGATAAAATTATTATTTCTTAAAAAATGATTAAAATTTTTACAAAAAGATTTAATCAATTATCAAAGAATGAGCTTTACAAAATATTTCATATTAGATCTAAAGTATTTATAGTTGAACAAAATTGTATTTATCAAGATATAGACTTTAAAGACCAAAAAGCACTTCATATATTAATAAAAAAAAAGAAAGAAATTATAGGTTATTCTAGAATTTTTAAACCAGGGGATTATTTTAAAAAAGCCAGTATAGGTCGTGTCGTAATATCAAAAGAAAATAGAGGTAAAGGATATGGTAAAATACTAATGAGAGAAAGCATAAAAGCAATAGAAAATAATTTTAAAGAAAAAGAAATTAAAATTTCTGCGCAAAAATATCTTTTAGATTTCTATACTTCCATAGGATTTAAAAAAGAAGGGGAAGAATATTTAGAAGACGGTATCCCTCATATATCTATGATAAAAAACTAATTTTTTATTGAAGTTATTTCTATTTCAACACGTCTATCAAATTTTGGATTTCCACCTAGTGGTTCTTTATGTTTCATTCCAACATATTTCATTCGTTTTTTGTCAATACCTTTTTTTACTAAATAATAAAAAATAGACTTAGCTCTTTCTTGAGATAAATTTCTTTTTCCTGTTTTTCTGTCTATAGCGTCTTTACCTTCAGAGGTGCAACACACGTGTCCTTTTATTGTAAAAAAAAGAAAACTTTTCTCTTTTAATATTTGTGCTACATTAGATAATACCTCTTTGGATTCTTTCAAAACATAACTATGACCTGTTCTAAATAAAATTTTATCAAGAATTATATTATCCCCAACCATTAAATTACTTTCCAAAGTTAAAGGAAGTTGTCTTCCTTTTTCGTCAAAATTTTTATTTTTTTGAGGAGTTGTATTTTTATATTCAACATTAATTTCCACTTTTCTATTTAATCCTCTTATTGTATTCAAGTTCTCTGTTTCTATAACTTTAATTAAAATTTCACCTTTACCATCAACGTTTGTAATCAGGCCAGGATCAACCCCAGTCTCGTATAAAATATCTTTTATTGAGTACGCTCTTTCTTTGGATAATACTAAATTGTATTGATTGGTTCCGCGGTCGTCACAAAAACCATAAATAGAAATTTTTTTTATTTTACTTTTATCTAAGTTCTTAACAAAAAACAATAAACGGTTCTGTTCTGTTTCAATAACCTCATATTTATCTGTTTCAAAATAAATTACATGCCTTTTTATAGGCTGTGAAAAACATAAATTTGAAGCAAAAAAGATGAAAAAAATGAACCTGAACATCCTCTAATATATTTAAATTATTTTAAAATAGAATAATAAAAACTAGTATCAACTAATATTTCTAATCCCTTTTTTATGCTTTTATCTTTTAAGAAAGAATAATTATATAAACCCTCTTTGTAAAAGTTGATTTTTATTATTTCCCTAGATAAAGTACTCAAAATATCTTCTTTTTTTATATTAAAAAGATCTTCTTTTTCATTCTTCATACTTGATATTACAGATCTTAGTTTTTTAGATATTAGAAACAAACTTTCATCCTCCGAAGCAAGAATGGCTTTATTTAATGTTGCTTCAGTAGTTGTTCCTAGATTAAACCCCGATGAAATGCAAAACTGTTTAAATTGGCTAAAATGATTTTCTTTTAATTCAAAATCTTCTATACTTTTGATTTTATTTTTTTTAATAAAATTAACAGCATAAGTAAAAAACAAATTTTCTTTTTTTAACGCGCTTATTATATTAAACGGATGTTTTACGGCAGTGTAAATATCAGGCTCAACACCACCTCCACCATAGACAGTTCGCCCATTTTTTGTAAAAAAGGATTCCTCATTAGGATCATACCTTTCAGCCTTTCCGCTTTCCTTTCTTTTTCTGTAGTTTAAAGCCTGTATACATCTCCCTGATGGTGTGTAGTACCGTGAAATGGTGATTTTTATTTGAGCCCCATAAGGCAGCGGCTTTGGTTGTTGAACCAACCCTTTACCAAAGCTCCGTTTACCAACCACTACAGCCCTGTCTAAATCTTGTAGCGCTCCCGCCACAATTTCACTAGCTGAAGCGCTTCGTTCGTTTATAAGAACAACAACAGGGATGTCTATATTCAAAGGCTGTTCTCTGGTGATAAATTGACTGTTGTATTGCTTAATATTTGATTTGGTAGAAACAATAAGCTGGCCTTTAGGAACGAAAAGATTAACAATTTCAACAGCCTCACTTAATAAGCCGCCAGGATTATCTCTTAAATCTAAAATCAAGCCTTTGGCCTCATCAATCATAAGAAACTTTAAGGCAGACTCAACCTCTTTTGCTGACCCTCTGGAGAATTTACTTAAGGCAATATAACCCATGTCGCCGCTTATTAGCTTAAAAATAGGGACGGCTTTTACCTTTTCCCCTCCCCTTTTAATTAAAATCACTTTTTCATTACCATCCCTGATAAGCTTTATATTTACTTGTGTGTTTTTTTTACCTTCTAAGAGAGCTGCAACCCCATCTTTAAAACCCAAAATATTTACTCCATTTATTTCAACTAATTTATCTCCCGGTCTTATCCCTGACTTATCTGCAGGGAGGTTTTTGTGCACTTCAACAACAGTTAGCTCATTTTTTATGAACCTTAATTTACACCCAATACCGACAAAGTCGCCAGCCTGTTTCATCTTTGCGCTTTCAACGTCTTGTTCACTGCTATAAACCGTATATGGATCAAGTTCAGAAAGCATTTTTTTAACACCAACCTCCATGAGCTCGCTCGGGTTGGTTTCATCAACATAGCTCATGTTTATTTCTTTAAATAAAGTGTTGTATATTTCTATTTGTTTAGCGACCTCAAAGAAATCAATCTTAAAGCTGCTTAATGCAAAAATTACGGCTAACAGACCAGTAATACGCAATATTGTTTTTTTAGTTTTTTTCATAAAAAAGAGTGTCTAATAATTTTTTAACAAGCTGATCAAACATTCCGTCCAAAGCTTTTTTGTGTGGAGCTTTTTTCCCAACATACAGAACAACAAAATGGAAAGACACGCTCAGCTCTTTAACCACACTCACAAGGTGCTCTCTAACCCCTTCACGCATCATGCGCTTAATTTTGTTTCGTTCAACAGCTAGCGAAAAGTTTCGTTTTCCAACCGAAACCCCCCAAGCGGACTTCTTTGAATCTAAATAAAAAAAACGAAGACCATTAACATCAATGGTCTTACCTTTTTCGAAAACCTTAGAAACATTTTGAACTCCTTTAAGCCTATTCATTTCATTTGAACTCGTAAGAGTTGTTCGTTAAATTTATGTCTGCTATTTTGTTTGTTGGATCGACAGTTATTGATGCGATTTCTTCAGGTCCACTAACATCAAATGAATACAATGGATTTGCCCAGGCCCAGTCTTTTAGTTTTATTGTGTTTTTTTGTAAAGGTTTGTCAACGCGCATTATTTGTAATGGGATGTAATACATTTCTCGCCGACCATTTTTATAAACAACTTCAAGATCAATAGGGAAAGGCATTAGCCCAACTCTTTCTAAAGTAATTGTAGTTTTCTTCGACACTTTTTCAATCGCTTTTACTCCGTAATCAATAGTATTTGTGGTTTTTGTCCAGTCTGTTAGGTACCAATCAAGCTCTGATCCAGAAGCTTTTTCCGCACAACGAATAAAGTCGTTGGGGGTTGGGTGTTTAAATGACCAACTATCGAAATAAGTCTTAATTGTTTTTTCAAAAGCTTCCTTTCCAATAATATGCTTCAATTGCCTTAAAAAAATACTCCCCTTAACGTAGGCTGCAACCCCGTAGCTAAAATTGTAATTATACCTATCAGCATGTGTTGTCAGTGGTTGTTCTGCACCGCTCAAAACGAGCTGCCGGTACCTTTCGTATGATTTTTTATAGTGCTCATCTTTGTTTATACCCATAATTTTTGTCTCAGCTTCTGTGCAAAAATACTCTGTAAACCCCTCGTCCATCCACTCGTGTTTGCTTTCGTTCGTCGCTAAAAGAAAATGAAACCAAGAGTGTGCCAGTTCGTGAGCCGTAACGCCAACGAGGCTTTTAAAAGGTCTTTGTCCCGTTATAAGCGTGCACATACCGTATTCCATACCACCATCACCGCCCTGAATAACAGAATATTGATCATACGGATAAACTCCAATATTCTCGTTGAAAAACGCCATTAGTTCTGCCGTAATAGGTTGTAGTTTTTTCCAGTTATGCAAGTGCTCTTTTGATAGCTGTTTTTTGTAATAAAAATTAAGTTTAGGTCCTTTTTTTATATCAAACACGTCATGAATATATTCTGGGTCAGCAGCCCAGGTAAAGTCATGTACTGCAGGGGCATAAAAGTGCCAAGTATTGTTGTTCTTATTTGCTTTTTTTGTGATCTTTATATTTTCGAGGTTTTGCAGATAACCTGTACCACCAACAATGTAGCGTGAGTCAATTTTTATTTTCACGTCAAAATCACCCCAAACTCCGTAAAATTCTCTTCCAATATATGGATTTGCGTGCCACCCCTCAAAGTCATATTCAGCCATTTTCGGATACCATTGTGCCATTGAAAAAGCTACCCCTTCCTTGCTGTTTTTACCAGCCCTTCGAACAACCAAAGGCGCTTGGCCCATAAAAGACATTTTAAAGACAGTTGTTTCACCAGGCTCAATCGCTTTATTTAATTCAACCTCCAAAACAGTACCGGCAACACTGCTTTTCAAAATCTCACCGTCCTGTTTTAAGTCAAGAACATTAAGAAACCCTTGGTCATCAACAGACAGCTTTTCTATGCGATCCAAAACCCTTGAGTCAGGATCAGCAATAGTTCTCGAGCGAACATCCATTTCACTTCCTGGCTTAAAAGCATTGTAGTATAAATGAAAGTATACTCGACTTAGTCTTTCAGGGGAATTATTAGTATATTTTATCTCTTGAGTACCGATGTATCTCGAAGTTTCGACATCTATTTCTGTTTCAATATAATACTGAACCTTCTGCTGCCAATATCCGCCAGAGTTTCTTTGGGCTTCCACGTGTTGAGTTTTGTGCAAAAAACAAAAAACAATAAATAAAAGCGCCCTGTTATTCATTATATTTCTATTTAGAAACTTTTGATGCCATTATTAATGCATTATAGGCGTTTACAAGCCTACCGGATTTTGATAACTCCGAAAAAGGAACGACGGAGTCCTGACCCAAGCTTATTTCAAGATTCAAAGGGAGCCCAGAATTCATTAAAACCTCTTTAACCTCAGCTGCGCTTAGCTTAGGATATTGTGACATAACAAGGGCCGCAACTCCGGCAACCAAAGGAGAAGCCATAGAAGTTCCTTGCAGAAAACGGTATTCGTTTTCAGGTGTTGTTGAGTAAATTCTTGACCCTGGGGAAAATAGATCTACGGTGATTTTGCCATAATTTGAAAAGCTTGAGACAATATCAGAGCTGTGTTCGTTTGTGGACGAGCCCACTTTTATAAAGGTGTCTGAAACCTCAACCCCCGTCCCCAGTTGGTCATTAGGATAGTATTGTTTCTTGTCAGTATTTTCCGAGTTATTCCCTGCAGCAGCAACAATTAGAACATCTTTTTTTGCAGCGTAAGCGATAGCGTCTCTAACCCAATCGCTATGAGGAGAAAAACTTTTGCCGAAACTCATGTTAATTATTTTTGCTCCGTTATTTACAGCATAATAAACTCCAAGCGCAACATCTTTGTCGTACTCATCACCGTTTGGTGTGTTTCTGATTGCCATGATTTTGACCTTGTCTGCTGCGCCATTAACGCCAATGCCATTGTTTCGAACCCCAGCAATAATACCAGAAACATGTGTTCCGTGACTACTACCATTTTTGGGCATAACATTGTTGTCTCCATAATCTCGATCGTCTAGATTATCTGGGTCGTCACCAACAACTGCGCGACCATCGAAATTAACATTTAAATAGTAATCTAGCCGCTCACTTAGGCTTTTCACATAACTATCCAGCTCTTTGGTTAGCTCAGACATAGAATCAACACCAAACCCATAAGCCTGCTTAATTACCTTTACTTGCGCCATTAATGAGTCATCCTCAACATCCATAGCAAGAACCTCTTCTTTAGTGTAGTTGTCTTTTTGTGTATGCTCTAAAATAGCCTTGTTGGCCTTTTTTATTCTATCACTTATTCCCATGTACCTTTGTCTTGAATCACCATATTTTTTCACCTCCTTTTCGTGCAGTTTTTTTGCCTCTTCATACCTTGGATTCGTTTCGTCTTTACTAGCTAACAGCCGAACATATTCTAGCTGTTCATTAGTTGACTCCCCTAAAAAGTTCCAACCATTAACGTCGTCAACGTATCCATTTTTATCATCATCAATTCCGTTGTTTGGGATCTCTTTATTATTGATCCAGACATTAGTAGAAAGGTCTTCATGCGTGATGTCAATCCCTGAGTCGATTACAGCAACAACAATAGTTTCACCGTCAGGTCTTACAAGTTCTCTATATGCCCTGTCAAGGCTAACCCCAGGGATACTGTCCATCAAAAGGTCCATGTGGCTCCACGACCTTAGTTCGACCTCTGATAGCCCAGATGCTTTAACGGTTGTTTGACTGATGTCGCCAATAGGGTCAGACAAAAGCGGGATAGTAGAACTGCAAGCACTTAATAAAAGTAAGCCCCAAAGAAAAGGCGACGCAAAAATTATTTTTTTCATTTGTTTTTTCATTGTATTATAGTATTGTTTGTAATAAGTGTTTTTCTTTAATCCGAACCCCTTTTTCTGTTTGTTTCACGGAAATTATTTCATTATTAGGATCGTGCTCCAAAAATAAATAATAATTATGATTTGCAGCTAAATTTAGAAAAGCTTCTTTTTCCGATAGTGTGATTAGAGGCCTGACGTCGTAGCCCATTATAAATGGAAGCCTTATGTGTCCGGCGGTTGGCAATAAATCGGCCATAAAACAGATTGTTTTGTTTTTGTAGCGGAGTATTGGAATCATTTGCTTTTCTGTATGTCCGTCAACAAAAAGGACATCAAAACCCAACTCACAATCACGTAAAATTTTCCCCCCAGGCATAGGGATGTAGTTTAGTTGGCCTGACAGCTCTATCGGTGCTAAGTTTTCTTTTAAAAAGGACGCTTTTTCGCGACCATTCGGTTTGGTCGCCCACTCCCAATGTCTTTGATTACTCCAGTATTTAGCGTTTTTAAAAGCCAACTGCAACCCAGTGCGTCCCTCGTTCCACTCAACACTACCCCCACAATGGTCAAAATGTAGATGCGTTAAAAAAACATCAGTTATGTCGTCCTTATGGAAACCGTATTTTTTTAGGGCTTGCTCAATCCCCTGGTTTCCCCATCGAAAATAATGTCGAAAAAAGACATCGGGCTGCTTATTGCCCATGCCGGTATCAATAAGAATCAAGCGTGTCCCATCCTCAATTAGTAGACACCTCGAGGCAACATCTATCATATTGTTTGCATCTGCTGGGTTTGTCTTTGACCAAATTGACTTTGGCACCACACCAAACATTGCTCCACCATCAAGTTTAAAATTCCCAACATTTAACGCATACATTTTCATTTTTTACGAACTTTTCTTTAAAAAACTTTGAGCAAGTATCTCCTAATCACTTAACTTTAAAACTGCCATAAATGCTTCTTGAGGAATTTCAACTCTACCCACTTGCCGCATTCTTTTTTTACCCTTTTTCTGATTTTCAAGAAGTTTTCTTTTACGAGAAATATCTCCTCCATAACATTTTGCAGTCACATCTTTTCGTACAGCCTTAACCGTTTCTCTAGAAATTATCTTAGCCCCAATTGCCGCTTGTATTGGGATATCGAATTGCTGCCGAGGAATAAGTTCTTTCAATTTAGAGCACATTTTCCGTCCTATTTTTTGCGCATTATCAAGGTGAATAAGAGCAGACAAAGCGTCAACTGCCTGTCCATTTAAAAGCATGTCTACCCTTACAAGTTTCGAGACCCGCATTCCAATGGGCGAGTAGTCAAACGAAGCATATCCCCTCGACACAGTTTTCAGGCGATCATAGAAGTCAAAAACAATTTCTGCAAGAGGCATGTCAAACGACAATTCAACACGCTGGGTAGTTAAATACGTTTGATTTGTGATTTGACCGCGCTTTTCGATACACAAAGACATTACATTTCCAACATAGTCAGCCTTTGTAATTATAGACGCTTTAATGTATGGTTCTTCAATCCGCTCAAGCGTTGAGGGCTCAGGCAAATCAGAAGGGTTATTTAGTATCACAGGATCGTTAGGTTTTTTTCTAGTATATGCGCTGTATGAGACGTTTGGAACTGTCGTTATAACAGTCATGTTGAACTCTCTTTCTAGCCGCTCTTGAATAATTTCAAGATGTAGCATCCCTAAAAAACCGCAACGAAACCCAAAACCTAATGCTGCTGAGCTTTCGGCCTGGAAGACCAGCGAAGCGTCGTTAAGCTGTAATTTTTCCATTGAAGATCTCAACTCCTCGTACTCTTCTGTATCTACAGGATATATGCCAGCGAAAACCATCGGTTTTACATCCTCAAACCCATCAACAGCTTTTGTGGTTGGCTCTTCAGCGTCAGTAATTGTGTCACCAACCTTTATTTCACGAGCATCTTTTATGCCCGTTATTAGGTATCCAACATCTCCTGTTTTGATTTCTTTTTTTGGGGTTTGAGTTAGATTCAATGTACCCACCTCGTCAGCGTTGTAGGTCTTGCCTGTAGCAAGAAATTTTATTTTCTGATTTTTACGAATGCTCCCACTAACAACCTTAAAATAGGTTTCAACGCCCCTAAATGAATTGTAAACAGAATCAAAAACCAATGCCTGAAGGGCATCATTTTCTCCACCCTTGGGGTGTGGAATTACCCTAACAATCGCTTCTAAAATTTTTTCTATCCCAGCACCTGTCTTGGCGCTTGCAGGGATTACCTCAGAAGCTTTACACCCAAGCAGATCAACAATATCATCTGTCACCTCTTCAGGGTTTGCACTTGGAAGATCCACTTTGTTTAGAATGGGAATAATTTCAAGATCGTTTTCCAAAGCTAAATATAAGTTAGAAATTGTCTGTGCCTGAATACTTTGAGCGGCATCCACCACAAGTAAAGCGCCTTCGCAGGCGGCAATTGACCTCGAAACTTCGTAGCTAAAGTCAACATGACCAGGGGTGTCAATAAGGTTTAAAGTGTAGTGCTCATCCTTAAGTTCATACTCCATTTGAATTGCGTGGGACTTTATCGTGATTCCTCTTTCTCTTTCTAAGTCCATACTGTCTAAAAGCTGGTCTTGTTTTTCTCGATCCGTTACAGCTCCTGTAAAATCTAAAAGACGGTCAGCTAAGGTGCTCTTTCCATGATCAATGTGTGCAATTATGCAAAAGTTTCGGATGTTTTTCATTGGGTATGAAATAGGATTTAATTCCACACAAAAGTAACCAAAAATGTTAGATATTTATTGCCCAACTAAGCTTTATCTCTCAGGTGTTGAATCCGAGCAATAGTTTCGTCCTTTCCGATGCAGTGTATGATTTCGAATATGTCCGCACCCTCTAAACTCCCAACCAACGCAATCCGAAGCGGCATCATAATCTTACCAAAACTAACCCCAGAGTCTTCAACCCAACCCTTAATTTGACCCTTTAAAAGAATAACAGAAGAGTAGTCAAAAGCAATTAATGCTTTGCACAGAGAATCCATAAGCCCATCACTTTCTGCTTTCCACGCTTTCTTAAGAGCATTTTCATTGTAGCTTTTTGGGCTTTCAAAAAAGTAATAGCACAGTCCCCATATATCATTACTCAGTACCGCACGCTTTTTTACTAAGTCAATAGCCCGCATCAATGAGCTTTTATCTATCGCTTTTAGAAAGGGCTTTTGTTTAATTAAAAGCTCTACAAGATTAGAGCTTTGCATTTTTTGGAGATATTTCTGGTTAAACCATTTTATTTTTTCAGGATCAAAGCGAGCCCCTGCCTTATTTACTTGCTCCAGATTAAAATACTTAACAAGCTCATTTAAGTCAAATAACTCTTGTTCTGTCCCAGGGTTCCAGCCAAGTAGCGCCAAGAAATTTATAATAGCTTCAGGCAAATAGCCCGCTTCTTTGTAACCAATGCTTTGACCCCCTTTTTCGTTCCACTGAAGCGGAAAAACAGGAAACCCTAATTTATCACCATCACGCTTACTAAGTTTCCCTTTTCCTTTGGGTTTCAGAATTAAAGGCAGATGTGCAAACTTTGGTGATGGCCACCCAAATGCACTATATAAAAGCTGGTGAAGCGGTAACGAAGGAAGCCACTCTTCACCCCTAATTACATGAGAAATTTCCATAAGATAGTCATCTACCACATTCGCTAAATGGTATGTTGGCATTCCATCAGACTTTAAGAGAATTTTATCGTCAAGCGATTTAGGATCAATAGTAATATTCCCCCTAACCATATCATTTATATTAACCTTTCCCATTGTTGGTGTCATGAACCTAACCACATAAGGAACACCAGATGAAAGTCTTTTTTGCACTTCTTGTTCCGACAACACCAAAGAGTTGGTTAGTCCCCCTTCAGCCCTGTTGCTCCAATTATAAACAAACTTTTTGCCTTGGGCCTCGTGCTTTTTTCGTTCTATAACTAAATCTTCAGCAGTATCAAAGGCGTAATAAGCGGCCTTTTTTTTCAATAAAGTTTTAATGTGGTTTTTGTAGATTTCTTTACGCTCACTTTGCCTATATGGCCCATATCGCCCTTCTTTATTAGGCCCTTCGTTGAAAGCTATATTACACCAGTCCAAGGCTTCAATAATGTAAATTTCTGCACCCTCAACAGTCCTTTTAGAATCAGTGTCTTCAATGCGTAAAACCAATTCACCATTGTGTCTTTTTGCAAAAAGATAATTAAATAGTGCGGTTCTAAGCCCACCGATGTGTAATGGCCCCGTAGGACTAGGAGCAAAACGAACACGAACAGGTTTTTTCATTAGCCTAATTACTTTTGGTAAAGATATACCGCTTTGGCTTAATGCCCAAACTTAATATTATATAGTAAGTGTTAAAACCAAGCTTACCTATTTAACACTTTTAATTATTATTGTAGATTTACAATTAATTTTATTTTTATTGGACCCTTTCTTAAACATTCAAATCAAACTCGAGAAGTTTATCAAGCGTTTTTACTTCAGCGCCCTGATAAGAGGTTCTTTGTTGTTTTTTTGTTTAGGCGCCTTGTATGCTATTTTTTGGACTCTGATAGAGCATTTTTTTTGGCTCCCAGTTGAGGGGCGCAGCATTGTTTTTTGGTGTCTAGTGATTTTTGAGCTTTATCTTTTTTATAAGTTCGTTCTGACACCGGCCTTAAAATACCTGCAAATTCGTAAAACAATGAACCATGAAACGGCAGCTGAGCTTATTGGTATTGCCTTTCCAGAGATAAAGGACAAGCTCTTGAATACGGTTCAGTTACAGCAGCAAGCCAAGTCCGAACTTTTGTTAGCAAGTATTGAGCAAAAAGCTCTGCAGTTCAACCCTTTTTCTTTTGAAAGCGCCGTAAAATTAAAAGAGAATTTGAAGTATTTGAAATATGCTTTGGCTCCACTATTAATCTTAGCGCCTTTTTACCTTTTTGGAAAGCAAGCAACCATTGAAAGTAGCTTTAAGCGGGTGCTTGACTACAGCACGAGCTATACAATGCCACCTCCTTTTTCTTTTGTAATTCTTAATCCCACATTAAAAGCCACTGACGACGAGTCTTTTGTCTTAGAGGTTGAGACCAAGGGACGTTCTTTCCCTGATGATATACAGATAGAATTCAACAATGAGAATTATTTCCTTAAGAAAGTTCAAAATAATTTTTTTTCATACACTTTTGAAAACCCCAAAACTAATCTGTCCTTTAATCTTTTTTCTGGCGAGGTTCGTTCGGAGGCTTACACCCTAGAGATTATCAAAACACCAAAAATAATTAATTCTAGACTTGCAATTACCTTTCCTCCCTATACTAACTTAAAGGATGAGTCCGTTTCTAACTTTACAAATATTACTGTTCCTGAGGGTTCTCGTTTGAGCTGGTCATACCAAGTAACAGCAACAGAGTCAATGTCCTTTTTTGACGGTAAAACAACTAATTATTTTACTCCAGATAAAAATGAATTTTTTTACAACAAACAGGTTTTTAAAGGGCTTGAATATCGCATCTCAACAAATAACTTATTTCTAAAGGATTATGAGACTATGAATTTTTCAGTCGATGTTATTAAAGACAAACCCCCTTTAATAGAGGTTGAATGCGCTAAAACGTTCGAGCCACAAGAGACCTTGTTTTTTTATGGCCAAATGAGCGATGATTACGACATTTCTAAACTCCAACTGCAATATTATCCAAAAGAAACTCCCCAGAAAAAAACGACTGTAAATATCACTAATTTTAATAAATCCAACCTCACTTTTTCATTTGTTTTTCCTGGTGAGACTAAGCTTAGTCCCGACACGCCATATGAGCTATATTTTGAGGTTTTTGACAATTATCCTTACCCAGCTCCCAACAAGGCTAGGTCGCCGGTTTTTATTTATCAAAGCAAAAGCGACAGGACTATTATAAATGAACAGATTGACTCACAAAAAGACGCAATTGAATCTTTAGAAGAATTTCTACCCAATATCGAAAATCAAGACTTTGATTTAGACTTGTTCAACAAGCAGCAAAAGCAACAAAGTAACTTGGGGTTTAATGACCGCCAGAAATTAAAAGACTTTTTATCACGTCAGGAAAAGCAAAATGAGATTATTAAGAACTTTAATAAAAAAATTAAAGAATCTCTGAAGCAATCAAAATCAAGCTTAGATGACCCACAAAAAAATGAGTTAAATAAGCGTTTAGAAATCCAAAATAAACGTCTAGAAAAAGATGAACAGACTTTAAAAGAGCTTAATGAACTGTCAAAAAAAATTGACAAGGAAAATTTGGCTGAGCGATTGGAAAATATAGCCAAGCAAAACAAGAACAAAAAACGAAGTTTAGAGCAAATGCTTGAGCTCACGAAGAGATACTATGTTCGCCAGAAAACAAAGCAACTTAATGAAAAATTACTTCAATTAAGCGATAGGCAAAATGAACTCGCAAAACAAAACTCCCTAGACAATACTAGCGCGAAGCAAAATAAAATAAACCAAGAGTTTGATGAGCTAGTCAACCAGTTAGGAGAATTAAAGAAAAAAAATAATACACTTTCCAGCCCTATTGACATACCCGACACCAAAAGCGAACAAGAGTCTATAAAAAAAGATTTACAGGACGCTAAGAAGTCGCTTAAGAAAAAGGAAGATTCCGAAGATAAAAACAAGAAGGACTTAGAAAATAAAACAGCCCAAAAAGCACAAATCAAAGCAAGCAAAAAGATGCGTCAAACGGCCCAACAAATGGCCCAGAAAATGGCAGGTGGAGGAAAACAAGAGCTTCAGGTTGATATAGAGGCTATACGCAAAATCTTAGACAACTTGCTTATCTTTTCATTTAACCAAGAGGACTTGTTGAAGTGGTTTAAACAAGACCAATCCAATCAGCTACAATGGCCAGAAAAGTTAATTAAGCAAAAAACTCTTAGAACTCATTTTGAACATATAGACGACAGCCTGCTTGTTGTTTCGCTTCGGCAACCTCTTTTGGGGGAGAAAATTAATAGTGATATTTCAGATGTCTATTACAATATAGATAAAGCTTTAGATATGTTTTCTAACGACCGTCCTTATCAAGGTATTGCAGCTCAGCAATATGCTGTCACCGCAACTAATAGCTTGGCAGACCTTTTAAGCATTGTACTAGACTCAATTGAAATGCAAATGAGCCCCGGAGAAGGAGAAGGAGACATGCAGCTGCCAGATATTATTATGACCCAAGAGGAGTTAAACAAACAAGGCCAAGGACAACAACTAGCCCCCTCTGATAGTCCTCCAAAACCCTCTGGGCAAGATGGTAAAAAAGAAGGTAAAAAAGAAGGTAAAAAAGAGGGTAAAAAAGAGGGTAATGATGGGGACAGCCCTAGTAATAGTAGCGGAGAAAACGGGAACCAAGGAAAATCAAAAAGCAACAGCAATAACAATCAACAGGATTCCAACAAATTTTCTGATAGCGAAGAGTCAAGCCAAGCGGTTATGCGCCTTTACCAACAGCAGCAGCAGCTCCGCAATTCACTGGAAAAGCTTTTAAGGGAAAAAGGTTTCAGCTCCGAGGGCGAGCGTGCTATTGAGGCTATGAAAAAGTTAGAACAACAAATTATTGATCAGGGGCTAACCCCAGATTTAGCTGCACAGAGGGAAATTCTTAAGTACGAGCTTTTAAAATTACAAACCGCCCTAAAAAAGCAAGGCAAAAGCGATAAAAGAAATTCAAAAACTAACAAGGAAATATTTGATGGGGACACTCAGAATCAAATAGACCTTTTACGGCGTAAACTTAGGACACGAGATCAACTAAACAGACAATTATTACCTTTACAAAAAGAGTACTCAAAACGCGTTTTAGATTATTTTAATTTAAACTATGATTAACCTGATTAGTGAAAACAGCTTTGAATTAAACTCGCCAGAGGTGATTATAAAATGGCTCAGTGGAATTATTCATAACGAAAATTTTAAGGAAGGTGAGTTGCTAATTACTTTTTGCAATGACGATTATTTGCACAAACTAAACATGGAGTTTTTAGCTCATGATAATCTCACCGATATTCTTACTTTTCAGTACAATAGGGGTAATGTATTAAGTGGTGATATTTGTATTTCCACAGAAAGAGTACGAGAAAACGCCGGAACTTACAATACAACTTTTTTTGAGGAAATTGCCAGAGTTATGGCCCATGGGGTTTTACATTTATGCGGCTACGCAGACAACACCCAGCAAGACAAAAAGCAAATGAGATCTAAAGAGGACTTTTATTTACAACAACTATTTTCTAAATAGATAAGCGTATATTTGCAAAAATTGTTCCACGTGGAACAATAATCTCCCAGTATGTTTGATATAACTTATGATGTAATTGTTGTTGGTGGCGGCCATGCCGGTAGTGAAGCTGCTGCCGCAGCAGCCAATATGGGAAGTAGAACTCTACTTATAACGATGAACCTTCAAAACATAGCCCAGATGTCATGCAACCCCGCAATGGGAGGTATTGCAAAGGGGCAGATCGTAAGGGAGATTGATGCAATTGGTGGCTATTCAGGAATTGTAAGTGACACTTCTGCAATACAGTTTAAAATGCTAAACAAATCTAAGGGTCCTGCGATGTGGAGCCCTAGGGTACAAAGTGACCGTATGCGTTTTGCTGAAGATTGGCGTCTTATGCTCGAAAGAACAGAGAATCTCGATTTTTATCAAGAAATGGTTACTGGAATTATTATTGAGGGAGAGAGTTGCATTGGCGTTAAAACATCTTTGGGCTTGGAAATCAAAAGTCGAAGTGTGGTCCTCACCAATGGCACTTTTTTAAACGGGCTTATTCATATTGGTGAAAAAAATTTCGGTGGGGGACGTGCAGGCGAGAGGGCCGCTACAGGAATTACAGAGCAATTAATCAAACTTGGCTTTGACTCTGGAAGGATGAAGACAGGAACCCCCCCAAGAGTGGATGGGCGTTCTTTAGATTTTTCTAAAATGGTAGAGCAGCCAGGGGACAAAGACCCCAAAAAGTTCTCATATTTAAACACTACTTCTGCTCTTACGTCCCAGCGTTCCTGTCATATGACCCATACAAGTAAGATTGTTCATGATTTATTAAAGGAAGGTTTTGAGAGGTCACCGATGTTCAATGGACGTATTCAAAGTGTTGGCCCGAGATACTGCCCCTCAATTGAGGATAAAATAAATCGCTTTTCAGAAAAGGAACGCCACCAAGTTTTTGTTGAGCCCGAAGGCTGGAATACTGTTGAATATTATATTAATGGATTTTCAACATCTCTGCCTGAGGATATTCAGTATAGGGCACTTAGAGCTGTTAAAGGGTTCGAAAACGTTCGTTTCTTTCGTCCAGGATACGCGATCGAATACGATTATTTTCCGCCAACACAGCTTACATATTCTTTGGAAACTAAGATTATTAAAAAATTATTTTTTGCTGGCCAAATTAATGGAACAACAGGTTATGAAGAGGCTGCCTCTCAAGGATTAATGGCCGGGATTAATGCTAGCCTTTCTATTAATGATAAACCACCTTTTGTTTTAAGAAGAGATGAGGCCTATATAGGAGTTTTAATAGATGATTTAATCACAAAAGGAACTGAAGAGCCCTATAGAATGTTTACATCAAGGGCAGAATACAGAACGCTTTTAAGGCAAGACAATGCCGATATCCGTTTAACAAAAAAAGGATACGACTTAGGAATTGCATGTGTGGAAAGGCTTAAGCGCATGGAAAATAAGTTTAATGATTCCAAGGAATTAATTTCCTTTTTCACAAGACAATGTGTTAAACCTGAAATTGCTAACCCTATTTTACAAGCAAAAGGATCCGCCCCAATACGACAATCAGACAAGGTTTTTAAGATATTCTCTAGGCCAAATATCACAATTGAGGATGTCTTTAAGTTCCCAAAAGTAAAAGACTATATGACGTTTAAGGAGTATACGGCAGAAGTTATTGAACAGGCTGAAATAGAAGTAAAATACTCAGGATATATAGCTAAAGAAAAAAATAATGCAGAAAAGATAATAAGGCTAGAGTATGTTAAAATACCACAGGGCTTTGATTTCTCAAAAATACACTCAATGAGCCATGAGGCGCGTGAAAAGTTAAACAAAATACAGCCCCAGACTGTTGCCCAGGCCTCTAGAGTTAGCGGTGTGTCGCCTAACGACATTTCAGTTTTATTAGTATATATGGGGCGTTAGTTGATATGCTTTTTTTATTTTTGTTCCACGTGGAACAAAAGAAAGATTATAGCCAAATTTATATAACCTGCGCTGATCATGCGTTGACAGGAGATCGTTTTCAATTGAAGCACGACTTGAGCTGCGACATGTTGATAACCGACCCTCAGCCAAATAAGGATGAGCTAAAAGCTTATTATAACATCTCTGACTACCCCTCTTACGGAGATAAAAAAACATCGCTGTTTCAAAAAGCTTATTTTTTTGTAAGGTATTTTTCTACTAAGAAAAAGCTTACATGGGTCTTAAAACATAAAGGATCAGGCAACTCGCTGTTAGATTTAGGCGCAGGGGTTGGATATTTTGTTAGGTCTGTCCAGGCAAAAGGATTTGAGTGTATGGGAATTGAGATAAGCCGTAAGGCAAGAGACCTTGCCAACACCCTCAAACCAAATACTGTTTTTGGGGTATCGCAACTTGAAAAAATCAAACCAAAGAGTCAATCAGTAATAACGCTTTGGCACGTCTTAGAGCACATTCCAGATTTAGATTCTCAAATCCAAACATTAAAAAATCTTTTGGTTTCTAACGGTAGCATTATTGTTGCTGTACCAAACTTTAAAAGTTTTGACGCTAATTATTTTAAAAACTACTGGGCCGCTTACGACGTCCCAAGACATTTATGGCATTTCTCACAAACTGCAATTTCATATTTATTTGAAAGGCACAATATGGAAGTTCATAAAATTTACCCCATGATCTTTGACGCGTATTATGTCAGCTTACTATCCACCAAATATCAATCAGGGAAAATTAATATAATAAAAGCACTTTTCATTGGTCTTTGCTCCAACATAAAGGCATTTTTTACAGGAGAGTATTCTTCACTAGTGTACGTATTAAAAAACAAGAGCAGCTAATTTAATAAGCTCTAAGCCCTTTTCTTTACTTAAGCCTACTAATGGCTTGTGGTTTAAAAAGCGCTAGCACAGCACCTCTCCTATCAAGCTAAAAATGATAGCTAAAATAAATTGAATTAAAAAACACAATAGATATTAATTATTCTACCTTTTTATATGGAGCAAGCGAGTAAGCTTAATTGAAAGATCCGTGAGGACAATTTTAGCATTTGCATTTCGTTCAATATGAAAGATAGCCTTTTCAATCTCTTCGCTTATTTTTTCAATATTTACACCGTCAATGAAAGCTGAGAATTTTTTTAATGAGAAAGAATCATCATTAATTTTTAATGAAATTAAATTTTTCCCTTCATAATTTAACAGCATCGCTTGTCTAAAAAACTCTAAGCTATAGTTTAGAAAATCTTTTTCCAATTCTCTCCCAAGCTTGGACACACGATCACTCCAATGCATAAGTCTAATTATTGACTTTTTATTAGACTTTGCACCAAAGGCAGTCCTTACCCATTCAATAAATAGTTGTTCAAAAGTTTCATTGTCATCAAGTGAGCTAATTATTTTTAATGCATTAAAAAAATCTCCATCTGCTAGAAGTGATGCTTTTTTTGCAATAATATTATCTTCTCCCATATTTATTAACCCAGACTCAATATCTGAGGGCCTTATTCGGCCAACTCTAATCTCTTGGCACCTTGACTCAATTGTTTTAAGAAGGCTACTGCTTTTTTCAGTGATCAGAATGATAGATGTATTTTCGTTTGGCTCTTCAATCCATTTTAAAAGTTTATTTGCGCAAGAAATATTCATTTTTTCTGCATGCCACAATATTAGGACCTTGTGTCCGCCAGAAAACGCCTTCATGGACAGTGCTTTAATAATCTCTTTGGCTTCCTCTACATTATAAATTCCCTGTTTGTTTCCTGAGCCAATCGATTTATGCCATTCACTCAGACCCCCATATGATGATGTTGACACAAATTCTCTCCACTCAGAAATGTAATCTTTTGAAGTACGAGGAGTGCTTGAGTTTCCTTTTTTAACCACAGGGAAAAAGAAATGAATATCAGGATGATTTAAGGGATCAACAGAGGCTTTGGTAGTTGATTTAAATTCAATAATATATTTGGCGTAGGCTATTGCTATTGGGAGGGGCCCATACCCGCTTTTTCCAGAAAACAATTGTGCATGTGGATTACGCCCAGCCCCCACGTTACTGATTAAATGAGACTTAATATTATTTTGCCCTACAATATTTTCAAATGTCATAATACAAATATAGCGCTTTCAAAAACATACTTGATTTAAAAAAAAGACTAACAATGAACTTAATCATGATTAGAAATTGAAGTGTTTTTTCTACCTTAATAAATACTTATCTTTGAGACAAATTTTTAAAAGCTCTTTTAAATAATTTACAAAACAATGCTAAAGATCAAAGACATTAATTTTAAGGGATTAAAAGTCCTAATACGCGTAGACTTTAACGTGCCCTTAGACCAGTCTTTTAATGTTACTGACGACACAAGAATTAGAGCAGCAAAACCTACTATCATGAGGGTTTTACAGGACGGAGGAAGTTGTATTTTGATGTCTCATTTAGGCCGCCCCAGCGGCATAGAGGATAAGTTTTCACTTAAGCATATCGTCTTAACATTAGAGGGACTTATTGGGAAACCTGTGATTTTTTCGTCATCTTGTATTGGAGAAGAAGCATGTAATAACGCTAAATTTTTACAGCCAGGGCAAGTCTTATTGCTTGAAAATTTAAGGTTTCACCAAGAAGAAACGATTGGGGGAGTTGAGTTTGCAAAAGAATTATCAACCTTGGCTGATTTTTATATAAATGATGCATTTGGGACAGCTCACAGAGCGCATGCATCAACAACAGTCATTGCGAAATTTTTTCCAAAAACCAAATGTTTTGGATTACTTTTAGCTAAGGAAATAGAAAGTATTGACAAAATAATGCTTTCTGGTAAGAAGCCAGTTTTAGCCATTTTGGGTGGAGCTAAAGTTTCCTCTAAGATTACCATTATTGAAAATATTTTGGATAAAATTGATCATTTAATTATTGGAGGCGGCATGTCTTTTACATTTATAAAGGCCAAGGGAGGAGATATTGGAGACTCCATTTTTGAAGATGATAAACAAGCATTAGCTTTAGAGATTTTAGAACTAGCCAATACGAAGAACGTGAAGGTTCACCTTCCTGTTGATGTTATTGCAGCAAATGAATTTAGCAACTCTGCTAGCACTAAAGTTGTTGACATTGGCTCTATTCCTATGAATTGGCAAGGCTTAGATTGTGGCCCTAGAAGCAAAGCCCTTTTTCATGACGTGATACAACAATGTAAAACTATTTTATGGAACGGCCCTTTAGGAGTTTTTGAAATGGATAATTTCTCTCACGGAACGATAGCTTTAGGTGAATCAATTGTAAAAGCTACACAAAATGGAGCTTTTTCCCTCGTTGGCGGTGGTGACTCTGTCGCCGCAGTTAAGCAGTTTAATTTTGACAAAAAGGTTAGTTACGTTAGCACAGGTGGCGGAGCAATGCTTGAGAGCCTTGAGGGTAAAATTTTACCTGGAATTTCGGCAATGAGATTTAATTAAGCTATTTTGAGTATGAGATTAACTTTTTTGTTTTTATGGCTTACTATTGTTAGCGCTTTGGGGCAGGATTTAAAAATTAAGCTAGACTCAACAGCTATCTCAGTCGAGGAATTTCAATATGCCGCCTTAATTGATTCCCTTTTTTTAAATGATATTTTGAAGTCTAATTATAAGAATATTTCTGAACATACTCAACCAATAACTAACGCTCAAGTTGACACAGAAACCTTAAAAGAGCGCCTTGAAATACTAAATTCTAAAACGCCCTTAAGCATTACTTATAGTCCTATTTTAGAGCAACTGATAAACAAATATCTTAAAGACCGCAAGACATCTTTTGATATCCTGATGCAAAGAAGTCTGTATTACTTCCCTTTATTTGAACAGGTTTTGGACAAGCAGAAAATACCCCTTGAAATTAAGTATTTAGCCATTGTTGAGTCAGCTCTTAGGCCAAAGGTAAAATCACACGCTGGCGCTACTGGTCTTTGGCAATTCATGTATTCAACCGCCAAGCAACATGGCTTGGAGGTAAGCAGTTATGTAGATGAACGCTGCGATCCCTTAAGATCAACCAATGCCGCTGCTCTATATTTGAAGAGTTTATACAGCATTTTTGACAACTGGGAGCTAGCTTTGGCCGCCTATAATGCTGGCCCCGGAAATGTAACCAAGGCAATTAGGCGCTCGGGGGGCTATACAAATTATTGGAATATAAGACCTTTTCTTCCAAGGGAAACAGCTAATTACATACCTGTTTTTTTAGCAACTTTGTATATTTTTGAGTACGCTGAGGAGCACGGCTTCAAACCTGACAACCCTCAAATTTCCATTAATGAAACCGACACAGTAAGAGTGCAGAAAACGATTCACCTAGATTACATAGAAGATGTTTTAGATATTGAAACGGAGATTTTAACATTTTTAAATCCCTCTTATAAACTAGATATTATTCCTTTTAGAAAGGAACGAAATTATACATTAAGGCTTCCCATTGCGCTGGTTGGTAAATTTGTTTCAAATGAAAAGAAAATTTATGATTATGCACAAAAGCAATATGATTTAGGCGAAAAACCCTTACCTAAATTTTACAAGATGAATTCAAAGTTAAGGTACCAAGTTAGGCCAGGGGATTATCTAGGTAAAATTGCCAATAAGTTTAATGTAAGTATTAGCGATATAAAGATTTGGAATGGCATGAAAACGGACTTTCTTAATGCAGGCGATCGCCTTTTAATTTACACTAAGAGTTTAGACTATCAGCCTAAGCTCCAAGCTTCAATTTCTCTTTCAAGTAACGAAAGTCAACGAATTCATATTGTGCAAAAAGGAGAGTCTTTGTGGAGCATTGCTCAATTCCTTCCGGGCATTTCAATACAAAACCTTCAAGAATGGAATGATATTAAAGGCGGAAAGCTAAGAGTTGGAACCAGGCTAATTGTTTCAAAAAGTAATTAAGAAAAATGAGAACGATATTACAAGGATTTTTATTAATACTTACAACATTAGCTTGTAAAGAGGCTGTTGAAAAAAAAGTATATAAACCCACATCCTCAGGAAATATTAATAGCCTTTTAGTTGTTATGGACAATGATTTGTGGCAAGGTCGCGTAGGGGATGCTGTGAGGTTAAATATTGGCTCAGAAGTGTACGGGCTGCCTCAAAAAGAGGCATATTTTGATTTTAACCAAGTGCCGCCAGCAGTATTTTCAGATTTTGTTCGCTTAAATAGAATTATTTTGAAAGTTCAGATATCAGAGAAAATTGGCGCTGCATATTATAAAAACTCATATGCAAATCCCCAGAGTATGGTTGTTATTAGCGCCCCAGACATTGAATCATTAATCGACATTATCGCAAAAGAAGCTCCAGACATTATTTCAAAATTTAAATCTTATGAATTTAAGGAAAAGCAGCGCCGAATTAATAAATCCCTGTTTAATTCAAAAAAGATTCAAACTGCTTTAGACATAAGAGTTAGCTTGCCATCCGTCTATAGAATTGCCAGATCAGAAAAAAATTTTTTTTGGATTAGGAAAGACACAAAAACAGGAAGCTTGAATTTACTTTTGTATAGCCTAAACGAAAATAAGTTTAATTCAAGTAAATCTTTTTCAGATTATATAATTCACAAGAGAGACTCAATGTCTAAGATTTTTATTCCGGGCCCAGTGGATGGTAATTACATGACTACAGAGGTAAACTACACCCCACTTTTTCAAGAAATTACCTTATCAAATACAACAGTTTTTGTAACAAAAAGCCTGTGGAAGGTGGAAGGAGCATTTATGTCTGGACCTTTCGTAAATTATTGCTTTAAAGACAAGTCTAGAAATCGTCTTTTTGTAGCCGAAGGATTTGTGTATGCACCTGCTAGAAAGAAAAGAGAATATATGTTTGAGCTGGAAACTATAATGAGATCAATAACATTGGAATGATAATGAAAAGAGTTACTTTCGTTTAGTTCTCTTCAATCTCTTTTTGGGCATCTTCTTCTTCTTCTCGGCTTGCCTTTTTAAATTCCTTTATGCCGCCCCCTAAGCCCTTCATTAGTTCTGGGATTTTTTTACCCCCCCAAATCAAAAGAATTACAACCGCGACTAATACAATTTGCCATGGGCCTAGCGCTAAGGGTATCATATGTAAAATCATTTTTTCTTAATTTATATACAAAGTTAATAATATTCCTTTAAATAGTTGCTTAAAACTATTTTTAGTACTTATAATTATAATTAATCGAACATTTTTTATTTATTTTAGCCTTAGATGACTCCAAAAAGAGTAAATAAAAAAAAGTTAAAGAAAACGTGGCTTCATAAATATCGCCTAGTAGTTCTTAATGAGGATACATTTGAGGAAAAACTTAACATAAGGCTTACACGATTGAATGTATTTATTGTCAGTGCTTTATTAGCCATTGTTGTAGTTTTTTTAACAACCACCCTTATTGCTTTTACCCCTTTACGGGAGTACATCCCGGGCTATACCTTGCCAACGCTTCAGGGCCAGGCCATAAGATTAGATAAAAAGACAGATTCTTTACTTCAAATCTCATTGATGAATGAACGCTATATCAACTCAATAAAAAAGGCCTTGAGTGGCGAGGCTGCTTTTGAGTCCATTAACAAGGATTCTATATATGATTCTGTTGAAAGCGAGATAGACCTTGTTGGATTACAAACCTCAAATGCAGATTCTTTATTAAGAGCTAAAGTTGATAATGAAGATAAATATAACTTGTTTGAATCCGCAACAGCGGCTACAAACTTTCTCTTTTTCCCACCTGTTAATGGGTCCGTTAGTTCGCCATTCGACTTGAGCAAGCAACATTATGCTGTAGACATTGTAGTTTCTAAAGGCACACCTGTTAAAGCGGCAGCAGCTGGTCGTGTTGTGCTAGCGTCTTGGACATCAGACTCTGGGTATGTTATTATAATAGACCACGGGAATCAGTTGCTATCAGTATATAAGCATAACGCAAATTTAACCAAGAGACAGGGTGATTTGGTTAGAGCGCAGGAAGTCATCGCCAACTCTGGTTCTTCTGGAGAACTAAGTACAGGACCACACTTACACTTTGAACTCTGGTATGATGGAAATCCGATTGATCCTGAAACGTTTATTAACTTTTAGATATCTGAATGAGCTCTTTTAAATCGTATTTTGCTAAAATTTTTGCGGCATTTATCGCAGGAAAGATTAAAAGATGGTCATCACGCCCATTAGAAACACAAAAACGGGTATTTAGAGACTTAATAAGCTCAGCCAAAGACACAGAGTTTGGTAAAGACCATAAATTTAAAACCATAAAAACCTATGCAGACTTTATAAAAAATGTCCCTGTAAGGGATTATGAAAAGCTTAAGCCCTACCTAACTAAGGTGATTAACGGTAAGCCTGATATTCTTTGGGAGGGGCAGCCAAGATATTTTGCGAAAACCTCAGGTACAACTTCGGGAGTGAAATATGTTCCAATTACTGATTTATCAATTAAAGCGCAAGTTGAGTGTTCGAGAAATGCCGCTCTGATGTACATTCACAAAACAGGCAATGCCGATTTTGTGGACGGTAAGTGGATGTTTCTTCAAGGAAGCCCAGTACTAATTGAAGAAAACGGAATCAAAACCGGGAGACTCTCAGGCATATCGGCACACTATGTACCGACTTATCTTTTAAAAAATAGGATGCCTACATGGGATACAAATTGCGTTGACGATTGGGAGAAAAAGATAGATTTAATTGTAAATGAGACAGTTACGGAAAACATGACTGCTATTGCCGGCATACCTTCTTGGGTTCAAATGTACTTTGAAAAGTTAATAGAATTGAAACAACAAAAAGTTGGCGAAATTTTTAAAAATTTTAATTTATTTATTTTTGGAGGAGTCAATTTTGAGCCATATAGGGCTAAGTTTGAAAATCTTATAGGGAGGAAGGTTGACAGTATTGAGCTTTATCCAGCAAGCGAGGGGTTCTTTGCATTCCAAGACGATCAGCAACAAAAGGGAATGCTATTACAATTAAATTCAGGGATTTTTTATGAATTCATTGAATTAAATACTTTTTTTCAGGAAAATCGTAAAAGAATTACATTAAAAGATGTAAAAATAGGCGTAGATTACGTTATAATCATTTCTTCTAATGCAGGGCTATGGGCATACAATATTGGTGACACCGTACAATTTACTACTACTTCTCCATATCGAATAATTGTTAGTGGGCGTATCAAGCATTTTATTTCAGCTTTTGGGGAACATGTAATAGCTAAGGAGGTTGAACAAGCCCTGACATCTTCTGTAAAAGGGACAGGTGTTCGTGTTTCAGAGTTTACGGTTGCCCCTGAAGTTAATCCAAAATCCGGCTTACCATTTCATGAATGGCTTATTGAGTTCGAAGCCCCACCCGTACATATTAATCAATTTGCTGAAAAAATAGATAAAGAACTGACAAGACAAAACAGCTACTATTTAGATCTAATTAAAGGAAAGATCCTTAGGCCATTAAAAATCAGCGTAGTAGTGTCAGGCGGATTTAAACATTATATGAAATCAATAGGCAAACTTGGTGGACAAAACAAAACACCTCGTTTATCGAATGACCGTACAATTGCGGATTATCTACATTCAAACAATCTTATCAAATAGTGTATATTTGCTCAACTAAATATAAAGATATTTAGTTTTGGCCCTATAGAATGCAATATAGTTGTTATTTGTTCGTTTTACGAACGAAGAGCATGTAAAAATATAAAAATAGGACAAAATATTTAAACTAAATCAATGAATACTAACAAGACATCCTCAAATGAAGAAGTTGACCTAGGTCAACTTTTCAATATGATTGGAAGCACATTTAATAAATTTTTTCAATTTATTGGTTCTATTTTCAATTATCTTTTTATCTCCTTTGTATGGCTAATATTTTTCATAAGAAGACGATTAATTATTTTAATAACTGCAGCTGCAACAGGAATAGCAGTCGGCTATGTATTTGAAAGAACCTCCCCCCCGGTTTATAAATCGTCAATTTCTGTGAAACAAAATTATCAAACAGGCGAAAACCTTTACGGCTCTATCAACTATTATAACGGATTACTTAGAGACCGCGACTATGTTGTACTTTCTAAGGTTTTAGGCTTAAAATCCTCACCAAAAGATATAGTTGGATTTGAAATAGAGCCAATTATCACGGATAACGATATGCTGGTATTGTTTGACAGATATATGAGTGAATTGGACTCTTTAGCAGCATCGAAAATTGACTTTGAAGATTTTTCTAAGAATATTAAAAATTATAAACACAAGTACCAGCAAATTAGCATAAAATCTAGAACAAGAGTTGACTTTAATAAAGTTTTTACAAATATTGTTGAAAATATTAAGTCTAATTCATTTTTCGTGAATGAACAGTCTAAGGACCTTGCCGAGTTAAAAGCTAGTAAATTGGCAATTATAGAGGCACTAATCAAGTCTGATTCGTTACAACAGACTTATAAACGTGTTTTAGAGCAACAGATAGACCCAAAAACTAGTTCTGAGATTGGAATTACTTTTGAGGGAAGCAACGAAAAAGATAAGACTCGTGAATTTGATTTGTATAAAAGTGATATTGATTTAAGAAATCGTATAGTAACCATAGAAAGGGAGCTAAAAGATAAAGAAAATATTATTGACGTGATTTCTAGCAAACAGGATAATGGCTATGTAGATCATACTAAAGATTTTATAGGTCTAAAACTACCTTTTAAAGAGTATTATTTAGCTTTCGTGTTTTCAATAGTTTTTATAGGTTTATTGGCCATTGAGTTTTTAAAGTTTTTAGAGAAGTATAAACCTAATAAATAAATATATTCACAACCACATAGTAGTTTAAAATGTTGAGGTCCAATCCAGCCCGTAAAAAATTATATTGTTTTTAAATCCTTGGTCGTTATCAAATAAGAAATTTATGAGAGTTTAAAAGACCAATTTATAATGACTAAGAATTTAATCATATTTGGCACTCGCCCAGAGGCTATAAAAATGGCCCCCCTAATAAAGAAGTTCATGTTGTATGGGGACAATTTTGAAACCAAAGTATGTGTAACAGCTCAGCACAGGGAAATGCTTGACCAGGTTCTTGATTTTTTTGAAATTATTCCTGACTTTGATTTAAACTTAATGCGACCCAATCAAAACTTGAATAAATTAACCAGTTCAATATTGCTAGGACTAAAGCCTGTACTAGAATCATTTAAGCCTGATTATGTGTTCGTTCACGGCGATACGACAACAACAATGGCAGCAAGTATGGCCGCTTTTTATTTCGGCTCAAAAATCTGTCACGTTGAAGCTGGACTAAGAACAACTAATATGCAATCCCCTTTTCCCGAGGAAATGAATCGATCAGTAACAGGGGTTCTCTCAAATATTCACTTTGCTCCAACACAAATTTCAAAACAAAATTTAATGCTTGAGAATAAACCCAAGGAGCGTATTATTGTTACCGGAAATACAGTCATTGACGCTCTACTGTTTAGTATTAAAAAAGTAAACAACCCTGATTATAATAATGATGAAATTAGAAAGTTAACAGCTTTATTAGATTCAAACAAAAAATTGATTTTAGTAACTGGGCACAGAAGAGAAAATCATGGCACAGGACTTAGTCGAATATGTGATGCCTTGAAACAGATTGCAATAAGGAATCCAGAAGCAGAAATTATTTACCCTTTGCATTTAAATCCTAATGTCCAAAACCCAGTACGCGATCGATTAAGCGACACCCAAAACATTCATCTAATTCCTCCACTATCTTACCCGTCTTTTGTTTGGCTTATGGACAAATCTTACTTAATAATAACTGACAGCGGAGGTGTTCAAGAAGAAGCACCTAGTTTAGGCAAACCAGTTTTGGTAATGCGCGATACAACAGAGAGACCAGAGGCGGTTAATGCAGGGACAGTTGTCTTAGTTGGGACTAACACAAAAAAAATTATTAGTGAGGCAAATAAGTTACTAAATGACACTTTAGCTTACGAAAAGATGTCCAAAAAACACAATCCATATGGTGATGGTAGGGCCTGTCTAAAAATTATTAATCATATTATTTCATGTATTTAAATTCTTAGTATGGCTAAAAAAATTGAAGTTGTAATATTCGGATTAGGATACATTGGATTGCCGACTGCTGCGTTAATCTCAAACAGAAATAAATTCGTTTTCGGAGTAGACACTAACCAAAATGTTGTTGACACCATTAATAAAGGTCAAGTACATATTATTGAGCCCGAACTAGACATTGCAGTAGAAAAAGCAGTTAAAGGCGGTTTTTTTAAAGCATCAACCAAGGCTGTAGCTGCAAACACATATTTATTGGCAGTTCCCACTCCTTTTAAAACGGATAATCAACCTGATATTTCATTTGTTAAATCAGCTACCGCTAGTGTTTTGAATTTATTAAAAGCAGGAGATTTATTTATTATTGAGTCCACTTCACCAATTGGAACTACAGAAGAAATAGCGGATTATATTTATTCATCTCGACCTGAGCTAAGGGATGAAGTTTACATAGCATATTGCCCTGAGCGAGTTTTACCAGGGAACGCAATGAAAGAGCTGGTCAACAATGATAGAGTAATAGGAGGAATAAATAAAAAATCTACAGAAAAAGCAGTTCTTTTTTATAAAAAATTTGTTAATGGCAGCCTACATAAAACTAATGCTAGAACTGCAGAAATGTGTAAACTTGTTGAAAACTCTTCTAGAGATGTTCAAATTGCATTTGCAAATGAGCTCTCATTGATATGTGACAAAGCAAAAGTAAATGTTTGGGAGCTTATAGACCTTGCTAACAAACACCCGAGAGTTAATATACTTAAACCTGGGTGTGGAGTTGGAGGGCACTGTATTGCCGTTGATCCATATTTTATTCTTTCAGACTACCCTAAAGAATCAAAAATAATTGGGACTGCTCGAGAGGTAAACAACTATAAGGCTTTTTGGTGTGCAGAAAAAATACAGAATACTAAATTAAAATTCCAAATTGAATTCGGAAGAGAGCCGAGTATTGCATTAATGGGGCTAGCTTTTAAACCCAACATTGATGATTTAAGAGAATCCCCTGCTAAATATATTGTTCAAAAAGTGCTACAAAATGCGAACAACGAAGCACACTACGTTGTCGAGCCCAATATAGAAGAACATAAGGTTTTTAAGCTGACGAATTATAAATTAGCAGCTCAAAAGGCCGATATTATTGTTTTTTTAGTTGCACACGACGAATTTAAAAGCTTAGCGATATCAAAAACTAAAGAAGTATTAGATTTCTGTGGAATTAAAGTTTAACTAAAATGAAGGTTCTTAAATCTTTTCAAACACTTTCTTTAATATCGGCGGTTTTTTTTCTACCACTAAACTTAAATTTAAACAATATATGTCTGGTAGTATTTATTGTTTCAAGTTTTTTGTTGTTTTTTTTAAAAGACTACAATAAAAAAAATGAGATACTTAAATCTAATTTTAAAATTATAACCCTTTTTTCCATTCCTTTTTTATTAAATTTTTTCGGTCTTTTTTATTCAAAAAATTTAAACCTGGCTGTTGACTATAATATCAGAGCATTACCTTTTTTGTTGCTACCTGTGACGTCAATTGTTTCAAACAAATTATTTTTTAACAATTACAAAAAAATGGGTACAGCTCTTGTTTTAGGGTGCCTCTCGACAGCCCTTTTTTGCTGGATCTTCTCGTTTTACGAGATATCTCAATTAAACCGCTCTTTTTCAGCAATTATAGGCCCCCTTTATACTCATCATAATTTACTTAAACCCTTGGACCTTCACGCAGCTTACGTCTCTATTTGTATTTATACAGCAATTGGATTCATAATCAATATTTACTCAGACTCTAATCAAAAGTTAAAACGATTTTATTTTATTACGGCTTTAATTTTAACCATATTTATGATCCAACTGCTTTCAAGGAACGCTTTAATTTTTTCATTTTTTTCATTTTCTATTTTTCTAGTTTCAAAAAGAAAATGGGGGCTATTGTTCATGAGTTATTTTGTAATTTCATTCGTTGTTGTTGGAGCATACAACATAAATCATAACTATTTAAGAGATAGGTTGTTTAATAGTCTAAATTTTCTGGAAAAACCGACAAAGTTTAGTAAGAAAGATGACCGTTTTGATAGGTTCTCAGCATCCTATGAAATTTTTGTAAAATCTCCTATATATGGTTACGGGACAGCCAGCGAGGACAGCTTCAGGAATGAAGTTTTCATAAGGAACCGTGATAAGGTAGCTTATCAAAATAATTACAATGCCCACAACCAGCTTTTAGAGTACTTAAGCACTTTTGGAATTATTGGAGGGATAGCCTTTTTTATTTTCTTTGCATCATTATTCTATTTGGTTTTTAGGCTAAAAAAAGGGTTTTTTACATTTATAGCAATTGGGCTATTTTTAGCTTGTATAACAGAATCTGTTTTTGAAAGATCTCAAGGAGTTGTTTATACTTCATTATTTCTTTCTCTACTAATTAGCTTCAATCGAAAAAAAGATTTTAAGTTTGGTAAAATTATTTAAAAAACACGGGAGCTATTTTTTCTATGCAAGCTCAATAGTAGCTAGCCGAGGGCTTGAATATTTTATTTTATTTTTTTCAGCTATTTACCTGTCAAAGGAACGCTATGGAGAGCTTGAATTTTATAAAAAATTAATTGAGCTTTTAGCAGTTTTATTAGCATTTGGATTGCCAGCCTTACTGCTTACATATACAAAAAGTAAAAACAGCAAGTTTTATTTAACCTTACTATCGTTATTATTTTTAATTTTATTTTCCTTAATTATTTTTCCAGTACTCTCCTTTTTTGGGTATAATTACTTGTTAATTCCTGTACTGTTTCACGCCATTTTTTTTAACAATGGCATTATTCCGGTATTTTTCTTAACAAGTCTGGGAAGCCGCCAAGCCTCTATATATAAGTTTGCAACTTCAATAATTTTTTATTTGGGGATTTTTATATTGCTAAAGTTCCACCCCAGTCCAGAGTACGCATTTATTTATATTAATTATTTTCTAATAGTTGTAGGAATCTCATTCTTGGGGGTTTTATTTTGGAATTCGTCTTTCAATGTTCAATTTTTTAAACGTTATTTCAAACTTTTTATTTGTTTACTTGGGAGTTCGTTAACATTGGTAGTTAGTAATTTTGCGAACATTATGTTTCTATATACTGATATTATAATAATTAAATTAATATCTCAATCAGCGAACTCTGAGATTGCAGATTACAGTTTTAGTTTAAATATTGCAAATATGTTACTTTTAATTCCATTTACCTTAGTCCAGGTAGACATTGAAGTAATAAAAAAGAATATTGCTTTAAGGAAAAAGGCATCTCAAATCTTTAAATTATGCTTAACCTTTTGCTTATTTCTTTCTCTTTTCTACGTTTTATTAGTAAATACCCTTTACTTTGATTTTTCGCAAACAGTTATTTTATTTATTGTTATATTATTTGCTAAATTCTTTCAGGCTCAGTCTGTTTTACATGGGGCACTATTACTGGTGCAAAAGCAATTTAGTATTAACCTTAAAATTAATTTAATGATTTTATTTCTTAATATTGGTTTAAGCTATATCTTTTACCTTTTATTAGGAATAATCGGAATTGCATTAGCCAGCCTCTTTAGCTTATCAATTCGCTTCTTTTTATTAAAGAACTTTTCAAATCTTAATAAATATGACTAAAGAAAGAGTTATAACGGCCATTGTTTCCTTTTTCTTCTTTCTTGTAATTGTAACAGACTTTTGCTTTAAATATTCACGAATTTATCTAGATGAAACAATTAAATTTTTACCCATTATAAAATCTCTGATTGCAATAGTGTTTTTGTCAGTTTTGTGGTTTATAAAGCTGATAAAGAAGAAAGATATTTACGTCTTAATTTTAATTACAGCCCCCACCATAATTCATTTATTTTTGTCTAACCCTCTTGAAATTAGAGGGTTTTTATATCTAATAGGTAAGTATGTCTTCGGAATAATTATTATGTTGTTCATTTTTAGGACCCGTAAAATATTGTCAGAAAATATTTTAGTTAACTCACTTATTTGCTTTTCAATTATCAATTTCACATGTATTATTTCAGGATATTTTTTTGATATTTATATATTTGAGACATACACAGGTGAAAGGTTTGGCTATAATGGAATTTTCAAAAGCACTTCTGTAGCATCATACTTTTACATGTTTACGCTGACTTATATTTGCCTTAAACCACAGAAAAGCTTTATTGATAATACTTGGATTATATTGTTAATAGTTTCCTCTATTTTTGTTGGTAGTAAATCTCTTTTGGCGTTCCTCTTTTTAATATTTTTTATGGTTTTGATAAAATATCTTTCTAAAAGACAAAGAATTTTTTCAGAAAAATTATTTTACATGATTAGTTCGATTTTTGGACTTATGTTAATATTTTTATTATTAAATCTTTACTTTTTTTTAAACCCTACTTTTAATCAAATATTGACTCAGCAAGGGTTTTTTACCGCTTTTTTTTCTTTCAGAGACATAATTGTTATAAATGTCTTTAATGCAATTAACGACGGGTATCAATTTAGTGATTTTCTTTTTGGAGGTGTTTTCAAACTTGGCACACTTACAGAAACAGCATTATTAGATTTGTTTTTGACATTTGGGCTGGCAGGTGCCTTCTTTTATATATATTTCATCAAATATAATTTACCAAAAATTTACAGTCCTTTTACGCAATTTGTTTTATCCTTTATCGTTCTTTTAATATTATTAAGAGGAAATTTTTTATATTATCCATCAGTTCTTTTTGTCTCATTTTTTGTTATTTCTTTAATATTGAATGAAGAGGTACAACCATAATTAACAGAGTATGAAAAACTTATTAGCCCCTTCATTAGCTATAGCGCTTTATTTTTCTTGCAATATCGAGGCTAAAAAAGTGAATATATATTCTACAGTAGAGGAGAAAGTTAAGAGGAATATTGATAGTTTATTAGCCTACCAAAGCTTATTGTTTAAAAATCAAGATGATTTCGAGCTCCGGGGAGTACTTTTTAACGAACAAGGGGTTACTTTTGGTGTTCAGGACAACCCATGTTACCTTAACATAAATGAGGTTGACTTTGACTTAAGTAAGCCATTCAATATTAGCTTTACATATAAAACCTTTTCAGGAGACGGATCCAAACCACAGGCCCTTATATCTTTTCAAGATAAATTCTCTTCACCATCAAGCATTCCTTTTTTTATTTACACTGCCGCAAACCGCATAACGGCCGTTTATGATCAGCAAGCCCTGTGGGCTGAAGATTATAAGGCAAAAGGTGAAATGTCTCGCAAATTTTATGATTCTTTTGTACTAGACAAAGACATTTTTTATTTTATTTCAATAAACTTTGATGGTAAAAATATAGATATTTATGTAGAATCAGAGCTTTACGCCTCGTTTGATTTGGTAAGCCCTTCAGAAAGGCCCTTTTCTGATTTAATCCTAGGAGCGATAGTTTCTAAAAACAACAATTATCTTTTACCATTTAAAGGAACAATACACGGGTTAAAGTTATTTAATACCTCTTTAATGGAAAGGGAAATAATTATGCTTTATAACAACCAGCCAGTATTATAAACCTATCCCCGTCAAAACTTGTTAGCAAAAAATTTAATTAATAGTTAAAATTGAAATGTCGAACTTAAACTTAAAGATTAATATATTTAATTTATTCTTTAGAATTTTAATTATCCTGATAATATTAAAGCTTCTTTTCTCATATCTTTCTGTAGAACTTCATTACTTTCAAAGAGAACTAATTTCAGATTATGAACGCTTCAATTTTTTTAATTTCAATAGAAATTTTTCTAGTAAGATTGAATTCATCCTTACTCCATTATTATTAATATTTATTATAATATATAATAAATATTATAAGCAATCAATTTATTTTATTATAGTATCTGCTTTGGCGGTTTCAATAAATATTTTTACTGCTATAATTCATAAAGTTTCTTTGTTTGACTCCCTTTCTCTTTCGCTAAAGTTTTTTACACCAATCTATTTCTTTTGTGCATTAATAATATACAGTAAAAGGCAAAATAATGATTTAAGATCAGGGTTACTTAGGATCCTTCTTTTGTGTATATCATTGAGTTTTGTCGCAATATTATTCTTCAACCCAAGCCTTAATAGGCTTAATAATTATTTACCAATTTATTTCGCTAATATTCACACAAACAGCTATATAATCACAAGTACACTTATAGGTTTTAGTTATTTGATTTATAGGTCTCAACAGCGTTTAATTTTAGTGCTGTTTTTAACTTTATCAGTTCTTTTAATTTACCTAGGCTATGGAGTTAGAACAGCCACCATCATGTTCGTAATATTTTGCCTACCATTGATTTATTTTGCATCAGATATTTTTAAGTTGTTGATATTTAAAATACTACTTTGTTTACCTTTTCTAGCAGCTTTTTTCTTTTTGGTAAAAGTAGAGTTTGATTGGACTAATTTTTCATCCGGGAGGACATTAATGTACCAACAAAAGATAAACCAACTTAGAGGGTTTAATTTAGTTGATTGGGCAATTGGGAAAGGAGCCGGAGCAGACTTAATTCAAACCGATGTCTGGTGGTGGGCAAAAAAAGGTGCTCATAGTGATTTTATAACGGTCTTGGTAGAAAATGGAATGATTTATTTTGCACTGATGATTTTATCATACCTAATGCTATTAATTTTAATTAAAAGAATTAATTTAATTTTCGCTGCATTGGTTTTTAGCAGCTTCTTTTCATCTATTATTAGTAATGGGATGGCATTTAGGCCACACGCTAATTATATTTTTTATTTTGTTTTAGCGTATATTTATGTAGATATAATCAACAATAGCAAAAATCGAGAATTAACCACAACTTAGTCTTATAATGCTAAACGCTTACAAATTTTATATAATCGCACATAGACTATACAACTATAATCTTGTATTTTTTTCAAAAATCATCAAGCTTTTTATTTTTGTAGTGTACAATAGCAGTATTCCGTTTGAGGCCAAAATAGGTAAAGGCACCAAGTTTGCTTATGGAGGTATCTCAGTAATTATTCATAAAAGAGCAATTATCGGTAAAAATTGTAATATTGGCTCTAATGTTACAATTGGAGGTCGTTCAAGCTTTAAGGACGTTCCGATTATTGGAGACAATGTAATGGTTGGTACAGGGGCCAAGATTTTAGGTCCTGTAAAGATTGGGGATAATGTCAAAATTGGAGCTAATGCTGTAGTTTTAAGCGATTTACCCAGCAACTCTGTTGCTGTAGGAATCCCAGCTAAAATAATTAAGCATGAAAATATTAATTAATACGCCAAAATTAGATAAACTTGGGGGGGTGTCGAATCACTATACAGGTCTTAAGAAATATTGGAGAAATAATGTTGTTTATAATCAAATAGGAAGGCGATTTTATATCCCTGGATTTTTTCTTTTGCCATTTGATATTATTTTTTTCATTCTAAAGTTATTAATGTTTAGGCCTGAACTTGTGGTGCTGAACCCATCCCTTAATCAAAAAGCATATTTTAGAGATTCTATTTATTTAAGAGTATCTAAATTACTTCAATTTAAAGCAGTTGTTTTTTTTCATGGCTGGGATAAACAATTTGAAAAAAAAATAACAAAGAAATCTTTTATTAAAAGTTATGGCGTTTCAGATTCAATAATTATTCTAGCAAAAGAATTTAAAGATAAAATTAGACATTGGGGATATAACAATCCTATTTTTCTAACAACCACTAAAGTAGACGATAGATTAATAAAAGGATTTACTTATAGCCCTATTAATAATAAGCTTAAAGTTATTTTCTTCGCAAGAATTACTTATACAAAAGGGATTTATATAGCTATGGACGTATTTACTGAATTTCAAAAATTACATCCCAAAGCTACCCTTGACATCATTGGCGATGGCCCTGAACTCAAAAAGGCTATTAATTACGCTTCAAGTAAAGAAATTAAAAATATTGTATTCCACGGTCAAATTAATGGGGAAAATCTTAAACAAATTTTAAGTCAATCTAATATTAATTTATTCCCCACAAATCATGGTGAAGGGATGCCCACAACGATTTTAGAATCAATGGCCTTTGGACATGTTATTATAACTAAACTTGTCGGCGGGTTAAAAGACTTTTTTAAGAATAATCAAATGGGTTGGGCTATAAATTCAGATAATAAAGATCTTTTTCTGTTAAGATTAATTGAATTAGCCCAAAATACAACTCTTATTAACAAAATAGGGGAATTGAATTATAAATATGCTAAAGATAATTTTTATGCATCTAAAGTCGCATCCAAATTAGAATCTATTTTTGAAGAAATATCTGCTAATAAATAAGAATGAAAAATATTATAGATGTTGCTTTTGATAAGCTTTTGGTTCATTGTGAAAGCCAAAATTTTAAAGGCTGGGACCCTTACGACGGATTAAATAGCTGGATAATTCAAAAGACATTTTTATGCAAATCAAGAATTTTTAGATTAGCGTGGATTCAGTTATTTAAGCGTAATCCAATTAATTTAAGAACCATTTTCGGAATTAAAAAGGAGTACAACCCAAAGGGACTCGGGCTTTTTTTGATAGGATATTGCAATTTATACTCAAAAACTCTTAATAGTCACTATATTAATAAAATTGAATTTCTTTCTTCAAAATTATTAGAACTTCAATCAACTGGTTTTTCAGGAGCTTGTTGGGGTTATAATTTCGATTGGCAAGCACGAGCTTTTTACCAACCAAAATTCACCCCTACTGTGGTTGCGACCTCTTTTATTGTCGAAGCACTTTTGAAATCTTATGAAATAACCAAAAACGATAAATTATTAAAAACAGCGGTAAGCTCATCAAAATTTATTTTGACGGACTTAAATAAAACTTATGACTCAAATGGGAATTATATACTTTCTTATTCACCACTAGATAGTACTCAAGTATACAACGCAGGGCTTTTGGGTGCAAAAGCTCTCGCTTTAATTTTTAAATATACTGCCGAACGTAAACTAATAAACGAAGCAAAAAAAATTGTTGATTATGTATGTTCAAAGCAAAATATTGATGGTTCCTGGTATTACAGTTCACTTCGGTATCACCAGTGGATTGATAATTTTCACACGGGGTACAATATAGAGTGTATTTATATTTACCAAAGTATCTCCAGAGACAACACTTATCAGAAAAACATTTCAATTGGTTTAAATTTTTATTTAACTCAATTTTTTACTCAAGAAGGAATTTCAAAATATTATAATGATAAAACTTACCCTATAGACATCCATTCACCAGCTCAACTTTTGGTAACATTAGCAAAAACCAATAAATTAACTCCCAATTTGGAGCTTATTGAAAAAGTTATCAGTTGGACAATAAATAATATGCAATCAAAGAAAGGGTATTTTTATTATCAAAAGCGGCAGTTTTTTTCTTCTAAAATTCCATATATTAGGTGGGCTCAAGCTTGGATGTTTTATTCCTTAAGTTATTATTATTTACAAATAGATGAATAGAATTACTATTCTCAATACTACTATTGATAATTTGACCATGGATCAAACCCTTGGTTTGATTGAAAAAAAAATATCACAGAACGCCCACGTACATCATGCTGTGGTTAATGCTAGTAAGATTGTAGAAATGCAATCTGATTCACAATTAAGACAAAGTGTAAATAGTAGTGACTTGATAAACGCTGACGGGCAGGCAGTCGTTTGGGCATCAAAACTTTTAGGAGAAGGCCTTGAGGAACGTGTTACAGGGATAGACCTTATGATAAATCTTGTTAAATTGGCCTCTGAAAAAAATTATAAAATTTTTTTTTTTAGGAGCCCAGGAGAAGGTACTTCTTGAATTGATAAACATCTACAGCAGCAAATATTCAAAAGATATAATAGCAGGCTTCAGAAATGGATATTTTAAAAAAGAAGAGGAAAAAGATATTGCTAAACAAATTGCTTCAAGCGGAGCAAATATTTTATTTGTAGCCATAAGTTCACCTACAAAAGAAAACTTCCTCTACACGCATAGAGAATTGCTCAGTGAAGTTAATTTTATTATGGGTGTTGGAGGCAGTTTTGATGTCATTGCTGGTAAAGTAAAGAGAGCCCCTTTGTGGCTACAGACCATAGGTATGGAATGGCTTTATCGCCTTTATCAAGAACCCAAGCGAATGTGGAGGCGCTATTTAATAGGGAACTCCAAGTTTATTTTGTTGGTATTGAGGGAGAAATTTTTAAACCTAATTTAATTTCTTACGCCACACTAGATCTAAACCAAACAAACTAATTATATTTGGGTAAAGAAATTATTTTTATGCCCAAAACTATTTTAATTACTGGAGCTGCAGGTTTCCTAGGATCACACCTTTGTGATCGTTTTATTGGAGAGGGCTTTAATGTTATTGGAATGGATAATTACATCACAGGTGATCCAGATAATATTAGTCACCTCCTTTCCAAATCAAAGTTTAAATTTATTGAGCACGATGTTACTAATTATATTTCCATTTCAGAAAAAATAGATTATGTGTTACATTTTGCCTCTCCAGCTAGTCCAATTGATTATTTAAAAATCCCAATTCATACTTTAAAAGTAAGCTCCATAGGATGTCATAATTTACTAGGGTTAGCTAAGTCTAAAAATGCTAGAGTTTTGATTGCGTCTACCTCTGAGATTTATGGCAACCCTCTTGAACACCCTCAGAAGGAAAATTATTTTGGAAATGTTAACACTATAGGCCCACGGGGTGTTTACGACGAGGCTAAACGGTTTCAAGAAGCTCTAACCATGGCCTACCACCGTTTTCATGGCCTAGAGACCCGCATAGCAAGAATATTTAACACCTATGGACCTCGGATGCGTTTGAATGATGGCCGAGTAATTCCTACTTTCATAGGTCAAGCTTTAAGGCACGAAGCTCTTTCTGTCTTTGGTGATGGAAGTCAAACCCGATCCTTTTGCTATATAGACGATTTAATAGAAGGTATTTATAAACTTTTATTTAGTGACTATACCTTACCCATAAACCTTGGGAATCCAGAAGAAATCAATATTTTAGATTTTGCAAATGAGATTATATCCTTGGCAAACCTAGACTTAAGTATTCAATATAAGCCTTTGCCAGAAGAGGACCCATTAAAGCGCCAACCTGATATCAGTTTAGCAAAAAAAGTCTTAAATTGGCAACCAAGAATTAAAAGAGATAAAGGTATCCTCAAGACATTTGAATATTTCAAAGCTTTGCCAAAAGCTAAACTATTAAAAGTCGCAAACAAAGACTTTTCAAAACATATTAAAAGCTAAGTGAGTAATTTTAGACAAGGCAGATATTCATGGATGATTAAGCCAATTTCTTATGCTATAGATCTTACTATAATTCAAACCGTTGCATTATTTTACCTTTTTCCTCAAAATTCATTTTTGAAATTTATTTTTATAGGCTCTTTTGGGTGGATTGCTACAGCTATGATCTCAAAATTCTATGAAGTTTACCGATATTCTAGTGTGGTAAGAGTTTTTCAACTATTAGTTAGGCAGAGCTTATTTTTCGCCTTATTTATATTTGCATATTCTGGATTTTTTCCAGTTTATGAGATAAACCCTTTACAAAACATTGAGTACATAGGAACTTGTTTCATTTTTATTTTAATTTTTAAATACACAATTTTCTATCTATTGAAAAGGTATCGTGCGTATTTCAAAGGAAATATTAGAAGGACTATTATTCTGGGTACGAATAAACAAGCAAAAGATGTAGCAAGATTTTTTGAGGATACACCAGAATCTGGATTCATAAATACAAAACTAGTTTCTGTTCAAAAAACAAAATCAATAAATTTAGAAGAGCTTTTTAAGTATATTGAAAAAGAAAGAGTTGATGAGATTTATTGTTCTTTATCAGAAATTTCGGCAAAAGATGTGAAAGCAATTACTAAATTTGCAGATAACAATTTAAAGGTTGTAAAATTTATACCCCAAGAAAACACGATTTTAAATAAAGATTTAAAACGCGATTTTTATGGATTAGCACCTGTTTTAGAGTTTAGATCTATCCCTCTAGATGACTCTTACAACTTGGCTCTTAAGCGTATTTTCGACATTATTTTCTCAGTTTTTGTCATATTTTTTTTAATGTCTTGGCTTACCCCTTTACTTGCTATTCTAATTAAACTAGAGTCTTCAGGCCCTGTATTTTTTACTCAAAAGCGGAACGGATATAGTTATCAATCTTTTAACTGTATTAAGTTTAGATCAATGATTTTAAATGACAAGGCAGATGTTATCCAAGTTTCTAAATCTGACGAACGCATAACTAAAATAGGAAAGATAATGCGTCAAACAAGCGTGGATGAATTACCTCAGTTTCTTAACGTACTTTTAGGAGACATGTCTGTTGTTGGTCCACGCCCACACATGTTAAGCCACACTGATATGTATGCCAAAAAGGTTGATAAATTTATGGTTCGTCATTTTGTCAAGCCTGGGATTACTGGGCTTGCGCAAGTAAGTGGATTTAGAGGCGAAATAGAAACAGATAAAGATATAATTGGGCGAGTAAAGTTTGATATTTATTATATAGAGAACTGGTCTTTATTTTTAGATTTAAAAATTATAATTAAAACAATAATAAAAGCCATCCAAGGGGATGAAAAAGCATATTAATCAATGAACATTTTAGTATTAGGCTCAGGAGGTAGAGAACACACATTTGCCTGGAAAATCAAGAAAAGCCCTTTATGTAGTAATTTATTTGTAGCCCCAGGGAATTCTGGTACAGCAGAACTCGCTAATAATATCCACGTTGAGGTTAATGATTTTGAGGGTATAAAAGCTGCGGTTATAAAGCACAAGATAGGCATGGTAATTGTTGGCCCAGAAGATCCGCTGGTTAGAGGGATTCATGATTATTTTTTAAATGATAAATCTTTAGAAAAAGTTACTGTGATTGGCCCTCAGAGGGCAGCAGCTCAATTGGAAGGGAGTAAAGAATTTGCTAAAGAATTTTTATTTAGACATGATATACCTACAGCAGGTTATCAAAGTTTTAAAGTTAATGAACTCAAAAAGGGTTATGATTTTTTAGAATCACTATCTCCTCCCTATGTTTTGAAAGCTGATGGCTTAGCTGCAGGAAAAGGTGTTCTTATTATTGAGGAAATTGATAAAGCCAAAACAGAGTTAAAAAAAATGTTAGTGGATTCTAAATTTGGAGATGCTAGCGCGAAGGTGGTTATTGAAGAGTTCCTTGACGGCATTGAACTTAGTTGTTTTGTTCTGACCGATGGTGAAAATTATAAGATATTACCAACAGCAAAAGATTATAAACGTGTAGGTGAGGGAGATACAGGGCTAAATACCGGAGGCATGGGTGCAATATCACCAGTCCCCTTTGTGAATAACATTTTATTAGATAAAATTGAAGAACAAATTGTAAAACCCACTATTAATGGGTTAAAAAAAGATAAACTACCTTATAAGGGGTTTATTTTTATTGGATTAATAGTTGTTGATAATCAGCCAATGGTTATTGAATATAATGTTAGGATGGGAGATCCCGAAACAGAGGTCGTTTTACCTCGCTTAAATACGGACTTAGTGGAGATATTCTTAGCAATTAGAGATCAAACATTAAACAAAATAGATTTAAATATTAATTCAAAATCAGCCACTACTGTGGTTCTTGTTTCTGGAGGCTATCCTGAAGCATATGCTAAAGGAATGGAAATTTCAGGTCTTAAAGCTGTGAGCGATGCAATTGTTTTTCATGCCGGTGCAGAAAACAGTAATGGTAAAGTTGTTACCTCTGGAGGCCGTGTCATGGCCGTAACAGCCCTTGGGGAAGATTATAAATCAGCACTAGCAACTACTTACCAAGCTGTATCAAAAATTAATTTTACGGGAATGAAATATAGGAAAGACCTAGGTTTTGATTTATAAGAATGAATGAGAACTTATAGTTTTGTCTTCTTCTTTGTTATCACTGAAAGCTTTTAGTTGGAACATCCAATAAGTGAAACTAACAATAAGAATAGCTAAGAAAACCCATGTCACAATGTTTGCAATCCACCAGTTATCTAATTCGGCTTCTCTTAACACATCAAATGGTACAAATAAAACATTTTCAAAAAGCTCTTGAATAGCAGTAAAAAATTCTTTCATAGCAAAAAGTTAAAAGTTTTATAAGCAAACTACAATTTTATAGAATAAACTTATATTTATACAGCAAATATAATCAACTCCTAAGATGATTACAAGGTTTTTTAGAATATCTAAGCCATTTCACTATGTTCTTTTTTTTTCGGCATTAATTTTAGTGTATTTTTTTCAGCGCGGGAATTATCTATACAGTGTTCAGCATTTAAACTTTTTGTTAGAGTTGGCTATCTTTTCATCTTTTTTGGTTTCAATATTTTTGATGACATTCATAATAACCAAAAATAACTTAACACAAAATAATAGTTTTGCAGCTCTTTATTTTTCGTTATTTATATTGTTGGTTCCTGAGTCAATTGCAGAGCCAAAAGTTATTTTTTCAAACATGTTTGTATTGCTCGCCTTTAGAAGAATATTCAGTTTTCAAACTAAAATAAATTTAAAAAAAAAATACTTTGATGCAGGGCTTTGGATAACTCTTGCCGTTGTGTTTTATATTTGGGCAATTCTTTATTTTATTCCTCTACTAGCATCAATATTTTTGTGGAAAACAGACCAGTTTAAACATTTATTTGTGATTATTTTTGGCACTCTATCAGTATTTGTTATTACCCTTATTTCAAACATTATACTAAATACAGATTTACCCGATTTAGTACTTGAGCTTCCTAGTCAAGAGTTTGATTTCTATTCCTCAATGACTTTTGAGTTAAAACTTAGCATTGCGCTTATTATAGTAATTGCAATATGTTCTTTTTTCACTACATTTAATCAATTAGTCTTTAAAAACATTCAAACCAGGGCACTTTTTATCACAATATATTTAATGTTTTTAACTGGCGTTTTAATTTTCATAATATCATACGATAAAACTCCAAAAAACCTTCTTTTTTTAACTTTTCCGCTGGCTGTTATTGCAGCAAATTTTACTCAAATGAAAAAAACTCTTTGGGTCCCAACATCATTTATATTTGCATTAATCATTCTTGTAGCTTTGAGATGCTATGATCACGTTAGATTTATTTTAGAAATTTAAAAAGTAATTCCATTATATTTGCCTTTAAATAGTCTAGTTTATGTTTTCAAAAAAAGCAAATGCAATTTTTATCGATGCGATAACACAATTTAAAGAGATTGGCTCCCTAGACGCTCCATTTGTTAATAAATACGATAAAAATCAAGATTTAATTTCACATTTACTATTTAGAAAATGTTGGATTGATGCAGTTCAATGGTCATATGAAGACATTATAAGAGACCCCTTCATTAAACCCCAAGACGCATTAAAGTTGAAACGTAAAATAGATGCCTCAAATCAGGATAGAACGGATACAGTTGAATATATTGATAGTTATTTTTTACAGAAATATAAGGATGTTAAGCCTAAGCTTGACGCAACTATAAATTCAGAAAGCCCAGCTTGGGCGATTGATCGCTTATCTATCTTAGCATTAAAAATTTATCATATGCGCGCAGAGAGTGTTAGACAAGATGCAACCCAGTCCCATAGAAATGCATGTGAGATAAAGTTGAATACGCTTGTTGAACAGCGTCAAGACTTATCTTCAGCTATTGACAATCTTTTAATTGATATTTCTCATGGAGATAAGTACATGAAGGTTTATAAGCAAATGAAAATGTACAATGACTCTGAGCTAAACCCTGTTTTGAGAAATACTAAATAAAACTACCATTTGGCCGAACCTATAAAGCACATATTACTCATAAGGTTTTCTTCTTTAGGTGATGTGGCTATGACAGTCCCTGTGATATCTGTTTTTTCAAAATCTTATCCTGAAGTTAAAATTTCCGTTCTTACCAAGGAGCAATACGCCCCACTATTTAGCCACTTGACAGGTGTAGAGGTGATTTATGTTAGCTTCCAAAAGGGGATTAGGGGGCTTATTAGTCTTTTTAGCCTTGCTAAAAAAATTAAAACCCTTGAAATTGACTCCATTGCGGACTTACACAATGTTTTAAGAACAAAATTATTAAAACTGCTACTTCCTAGGCTAAATTTCAGTTCTCTTAACAAAGGCAGGTCGGAAAAGCGCAGGCTTATAAAGGGTAAAGTTTTTGCTCCACTAAAGTCAACTTTGGAACGTTATGCGGATGTAATTAGAAATCTTGATTTTAAATTATTATTAAGTGATTACTATATTAAAAAGCCGTTAGCTCTTAGTAAGGAAATTCAGTATCAAATATCTGACTTTGATAAACCAATGATAGGCATAGCTCCTTTTGCAGCATTTAAATCTAAGATGTATCCATTACAACAAATGAAGCGAGTCATATCCTCCCTTTCCAAGAATTATTTTATATTGTTATTTGGTGCTGGAGATTATGAAATAAAAATTATTAATAATATTGTAAGTTGTATTCCTGGGACATATTCTGCAGCTGGGAAATACACTATGGAAGATGAACTAAAACTTATATCTAACTTGAAAGGGATGATTGCAATGGATTCAGGCAATGCTCATATGGCGGCAATGATGGGAGTGAGCGTAATTACTTTGTGGGGAGTAACACACCCATATGCTGGATTCAAGCCGTTTAATCAGCCTTTTCAAAATTGTTTGTTGGCTGACAGAAAAAAATTCCCTAAAGTTCCAACTTCAATATATGGCAATAAATACCCTAAGGAATATGAAGGTGCAATTTCAACAATTTCAGAAGATTCTATTTTAGAAGCAGTGAAAAGAAGTTTTTAAACGTCATCAAAGTCTACATGTATTTTGGATGATGTTGGCATTGCTTGGCAGCTTAAAACTAACCCTTCTTTAACTTCACTTTCTGACAAAATGCTATTTTGACGCATTTCTGCAGTACCTTCTGTAATTCTACAAATACAACTACTACAAACTCCTCCTTTACACGAGTAAGGAACATCTAAACCTTTTTCCAATGTTGCCTCAAGTATTGTTTGCTCAGGTGTGATTGTTATGCTTTCTTTTTCATCGTCAAATAAAATAGTTGCTATAGTAGCTGTAATATTTTTTTTGATAATCTTCTCTTCGCTCGATTGGGTGGTGGTAAAAAGTTCAAAGAAAATTTTATTCTCAGAAATGTTGTGATCTCTTAAAGTGTTTTTAACATTATGAATCATTCCTTCTGGGCCACATAAATAATAAACACAAGATTCTTTTTTAGGTATAATATTTTTTAATGCATGAATTGTATATTTGGAATCAATGCGGCCGTGTAACTGCCCAGGTGATTTTTCGCGACTGTAAATAAAATGAATTTTTAAGCGGTCTCTGTAATAGGATTCAAGTTCAGTTAGAGTGTTGTGAAAAATAGTTGTTGACTTTGTTTGATTTCCGTAAAATAGGATACATTTTTGATTTGTAGTTTCTGTCAAAACGGTTTTTATGATGCTCATAATTGGAGTTATACCGCTTCCGGCAGCAAAAGCCACGATTGTGTTTAAAGATTCTTTGCTCGGCTCGAAAATAAATCTTCCTTTAGGGATGGCTACTTTTAAAAAATCTCCCTTTTTCAAAGATTTATTCGCATATGATGAAAATAAACCATTTTTAATTTCTTTTATCGTTACGTTTAATTCACCGCTGTTAGGACTTGAGCTTATAGAGTAATCTCTACTAGTTAAATCTCCATTAATCATTGTTTCTAGGGTTAGATATTGTCCAGCAATAAATTTATAATCCTCCTTAAGACTATCAGGCAGTGCAAAATTCAAACTTACAGACATAGAAGTCTCCCTAACGATTTTTTTAATTGCCAATAATTGTTTTAATGCCATAACTAGAATTTGTGTAAAATTAACAAAGAGCAATTAAAAGGTTTGTTAATGTACCGCTAAATTTTATAAGCGATCAGGTTAATCAAGATTTTTAGATTGGGGTAAAATGAGCCAAAAAATTAGATTTATTCAAAAAGATGAGTATTTTTACAAACTTTGCATAACATACATTAACTTTTTAAGTTATAAAGTACAAACTAAATTATAGTTGAAAATCGCTTTTAAATATATCACTGTTTTTACATGTCTTTCTATTTTAACTTATAGTTGTTCTAGAAAAAAAGATCGTTTTGTAAACCGTCATTGGCATGCTTTAAATACCAAGTACAATGTCTTATATAATGGAGGGCTTGCATTGGAAGAAGGAATAAATGAACTTGATGCTTCATACAAAGATAACTACTGGGGTACACTTCCAGTAGAGCGCTTAGCTATTGAAGAAACTTTAGATTTCGAAGATCAAAAGTTAAACCCAAATTTTGAACGCTCAGAAGAAAAAGCAATTAAAGCAGTTCAAACTCATGGAATGAAAATCAAGGGGAAAGAGAAAAACAACCAAATTGATGAAGCTTATATTATGCTTGGAATAAACCGTTACTATAGTGGTAGGTTCATCCCTGCGATTGAGGCATTTAACTATATACTTTTCAAGCATCCAGCAAGCAATAATATTAATACCGCAAAACTTTGGAGGGCTAAGTCAAATTTACGTTTAGAAAATGAATCTGTTGCTTTAAAAGATCTAAAGGAATTGCTTCAAAATGAGGGCTTGTCAGAAACAAATAAGATACAAGCTTATGCATCACTTGCACAATTATATATAGATACAGGCTCTTTAAAAAATGCAATAAGTTCTATAGAAAATGCCGCTACAATAACAAAAGATAAAATGTTTGAGGGGCGTCTACGCTTTATTCAGGGGCAGCTGTATAACATTGAAGGTAAAAAAGACAGCGCAGACATTGCATTTCAGAAAGTGATTAATTTAAAACGAAAGGTTCCAAGATCATACAGAATTAATGCATTTCTAGAGCAAGTAAAAAACTTTAACTATTCTTCAAAGAGGTTAGATTCTTTGGAAGATTTCCTAGATAAGATTGCCTCAAATAGAGAAAACCGTCCCTATTTAGATCGTATTTATCACACTACAGCTAAACATTATTTGAAGACAAATAAAGATTCCATCGCTATTTCTTATTTTAACAAATCCCTTCAAACAAAATCTCAAGACTTGTATTTAAATGCGGTTAACTACCATACTATTGCAGATTATTATTATGAGAATTCCAATTATACTTCAGCTGGAGTATACTACGATAGTACTTTGGCAAACTACCAGAAGAGAACTAAGCCTTATAGGGCTGTCAAAAAAAGATTAGATAATTTAAAGGATGTTATTTTATATGAATCGATTGTAAAAGTCAATGACAGTATTCTTAAACTTGTTTCTTTACCAGAGAATGAATTAATAAGTTACTTTGATAATTATATAAAAACTATAAAATTTAAAAGCGAGAAAGCTAAAAACAAGCCCACAAAATCGAGCCGTATGACTATCAATAGTGCGGGGGGTAAAGAGAATAGTAAAGCTGGTAGCTTCTACTTTTATCAGAATGCTACAGTTGCTTATGGTAAAGAGGAGTTTAAAACCTTTTGGGGTGAACGTCCTTTAGAAGACAATTGGCGCTGGTTCTCAAAAAAAGTTATAGGAGATTCAAATGATAAACCCTATAATTTAAGCAAGGAGACCAAATTTACAGAGAATATTACTTCTAGTATGCTAATAAACCGACTACCCAAAGACTCTATTACTATTGATAGTATTTCACGTAAGAGAAATTTTGCTAATTTTAAGCTAGGATTAATTTATAAAAATAAATTTAAAGATTATAACCGTTCTAGACTCAAGTTGGAATCCCTTCTAAGTCAGAACCCTGAACAAAGACTTATTCTTCCAGCTAATTATAATCTTTATAAAGTCTATATTTTATTGGAAGAAACAACCCTAGCAGAAACTTTAAAGCACAATATTATCAATAATTATCCAGAATCAAGATATGCCCAAATTCTTATGAACCCATTAGCTGTTTTGGAAAATAACAATCAAAGCCCGCAGTCTCGTTATAAGATTCTTTATGATGCTTTTGAACTTGAGGATTATCAAAAAGTAATAAAAGAATGTGAATTAGATATTCTTCGCTTTGAAGGTGATGACATTGTCCCTAAACTTGAGCTTTTAAAAACAAGTGCAAAAGGACGCCTTTATGGTTTTGAAACTTATAAAGAGGGCTTAAGTTATATCGCTTTAAATTACCCGAACAATAGCGAAGGAAAAAAAGCACAAAAACTTATTGATAATGATTTAAAATCTATGGAAAATGAAACCTTTGAAGAAGATTCATTGGGAGTTAATTTTAAAACAATTTTTCAATTTCCTTCCTCAGATGTTGAAGTTATAAATGAATTTAAATCGAAACTTAATATTGCAATTGAAAAAGAAGACATTTTTCAGCTAAGTTTATCGGAAGACATTTATGATATAAACACTACCTTTGTTGTTGTTCACGGATTAAAAAGTATTAATGGCGCTATGGGCTTTACGGAAATTTTGAATATTGAAATACCTGAAATTGTTGATAAATCATATTTTGCCATTTCATCATCTAATTACAAAACTCTTCAAATTCATAAAAATTTGGGAGCTTATTTAGAATTAATAAAAAACTAATTTTTAAAAACTATGTTTACAGATTCAAAAAGACCCAAGTCTCAACAAAGTGGATTATCCCAACAAAATATGATTGCTCATGGGACTATTTTTGAGGGTGATTTAAGAAGTGAAGGGGACTTCAGGATTGAAGGTGTGATTAAGGGGACACTTTTTACAAAAGGAAAGGTTGTTATAGGCAACACAGGAACTATTGAAGGCAGTTTAAATTGTCAAAATGCGGATATTGAAGGCCAAGTCAAAGGCAAGCTGTTTATATCAGACACCCTAAGTTTACGTGCATCTGCGCATGTAGATGGAGATGTTCAAACAGGAAAACTTGCAGTAGAGCCAGGTGCCACATTTAATGCGAATTGCCAAATGAAAGATGCTGTCAAAGCGCTCAAAACCAATCTAAACCCAACATTAGAAACTGGTGCCAAATCAGAACAAACCGCTTAAAAATTTTGCGAAACTTTCCAGTCTAGGTTTCCAGATGTTATCCATCATTGGAGTCAGCACCTTTTTGGGTCAAAAGTTAGATGCATTTTACTCAAATTCAACCACTAATTACTATACTTTAGGGTTCGTACTGTTTGGCGTTATTTTTGCCACGGTATTTGTTGTAAGAAAGGTTCTTAAACGCCCAAACGGGTCATAGAATAAACACGAATGGAAGTATTCAAGAAAAGACAAGTTTCGTTTTTATTACAATTGATTGTTCTCACATTAGTGTTGCTTGTGACTCACTCATATTTACATCATTATTTTTCAAACTCAAATGTGCTATTTTTTCCGATTTGGCAGCTTTACGCCTTTCATGTTTTTGTAACTACAGCTACGTATAGCATTATAAACTACAAGTATTCTTTTGGTCAAAAAGAAATTTTTAATTTGTTCATGGGTATGACTTTACTTAAAATGATTTTGTCGATTTTATTTTTACTACCTTTGTTTTTGTCTGATTTTGAAGCAAAAAGAGCCGATATTTTCAACTTTTTTGTACCCTATTTCTTCTTTCTTTTCTTTGAAATTTTTAGCCTAACAAAGCTGCTACAAAATGCAGAATAGTTTTTATTTTGAATCTCCGTAAAGGATAAGTTTTTTCCAAAAACTTTCTAAATTAACCACAAAATTATGTTTGTCAATTCATATAATGTGTGTAAATTTGCAGCGTATAAAAAACTGGGTACTTCAAAGCAGTAAATAATGAAATTAATCATCCTAAAAAGTAAGTTAATAATAATTTTATTTTTGTCTTTTTGTTTTATCGGTTTTGCTAAAGATGCTAACGCTAGGGATAGTAGTGGTAAAAAATTTGATCCAAAAGAGATGATTTTACACCACGTTAAAGATGCTTATGGGATGCATATTGCAACATTAAATGCAACCCAAGATAACCCAATACACATCTCAATACCATTACCTGTTATAGTATACACAAAAAAGGGGCTTACTGTTTTCTCATCATCTGCTTTCCACCATGACTATCACGGTAATGAAATTGTTGAAAAAAACGGTCAACGTTTTGTCAACCTTCATGAAAAGGTGTATGTTCTAGATCCTGGCGCCAACGAAGTCACACTGGATTCAGGTGGACACGCCATAAACGCACACCGGCCCAAACTTGACCTGTCCATCACACGAAACGTTTTTATGATGTGGGTATCTATTGCGCTTTTGTTTTTTATATTTTTATCCGCCGCCCGCCGCTATAAAAAGGTAGAAAACTACGTGCCTTCTGGGATTGCAAGTTTTGTAGAGCCTTTAATTGTTTTTGTAAGAGATGAAATCGGCAAACCGATGATCGGTGCTAAAAAGTATAAGCCTTATATGCCCTATTTATTAACCATCTTTTTCTTTATTTGGATTAATAATATTTTTGGATTGATTCCAATTTTAAATGGCGCCAATCTAAGTGGTAATATAGCTTTTACATTTACATTAGCAGTACTCACTTTTATCATAACAACATTTAGTGGTAATAAAAATTACTGGAAGCATATTTTTTGGATGCCCGGCGTACCTGTGCCTATGAAAATATTTTTAATGCCCATCGAAATTATTGGCATGTTTGTCAAGCCAATATCTCTAATGATTCGTTTGTTCGCCAACATTACGGCAGGGCACGTTATTATTTTAGCATTAATGTCATTAATCTTTGTATTTAAGTCTGTTGCAATCGCACCAGTTTCTGTAGCATTCTCGTTGTTTATTACAGTCATCGAAGTTATTGTAACCGCAATACAAGCATATATATTTACAATATTGTCAGCTCTATATTTTGGAATGGCAACAGAAGAAGAACATCATTAACTTAAATTATAAATTATGACTATTACAGGAATTGCAGCTATTGGAGCTGGATTGGCAGCTATTGGAGCTGGAATGGGTATCGGAAGAATTGGCGGTTCTGCCATGGAAGCGATGGCTCGTCAGCCGGAAATGCACGGAAAGATTCAATCATCAGCATTAATTTTAGCGGCTTTCGTAGAAGCGGTAGCACTCTTTGGAGTTGTTGTTGCTTTCTTACAAGGCTAAGAAAATAAACTACAGAAGTAACGGTTGGTTGCTTCTGTAGTTTTTAATTTAAGTTATTTTAATAGAACGCAAATGGATTTAATAACACCAGAGTTTGGACTTGTTTTTTGGACCTTAATAACATTTTTGGTCTTACTTTTTATATTAAAA